>Ga0169931_10000954_pt1 | contig 48061 bp, 44 predicted proteins | sample Kivu_15m_20L_FD_129675 | JGI IMG/M metagenome (GOLD analysis project Ga0169931, IMG submission 129675) | Freshwater microbial communities from Lake Kivu, Western Province, Rwanda to study Microbial Dark Matter (Phase II) - Kivu_15m_20L... | ecosystem: Environmental > Aquatic > Freshwater > Lake...
GCTCAACATAGGCCTTGAATTCGGCCCGAAGCTGCTCACAGTTGGCGCACTCTACCTGACTCATCCCAGCAGCGTAACGCTTTTTACACAGCAGCTGAAGAGGTTTTCCGGTGAACGGTTACGAATATTCCTTGTTACCCAAAATCTCTTTTGGGATTAAGCTGGTAGGATCTGACAAAAACATTTCCACCTCTTTTTTCCAAATTTTAATGTCAAACGCCAATTTAGCCTGGATGGCATTCGCACTGGCGGGGTTTTGATTGGAATAGGTTAATTTGCCATGAATTTCATGCGATACGTTAAGTCCTAATTGGCAGGAATTCAAGTGCTTCCAAATTAAATGTGGGAAGCTCTTTAATTCTTTTTCCAAATTGCTTTTCAGGTCACCCTCATTGGAATGGGCCATCCAGAATGACTCATGATCTGTCAAGTATTCCATGCTGGCCCGAAATAGGGGGCTAACCGGTTTGTCGTAGGCTCCTGCAATACTGGCCTTCAGTCGTTCCAACTGGTTGGAGACGATGATCTTGCGATTGCCATCAAATCCCACAAAAATCGGTCCCAGCTCGGATTCTATCTGCAAGAGGGCGGTCCTTGCCCCCTTCAGCTTTCGAATGGGGGCACCCGCGTTTTTTCCATGATCCGTCAGTGCCTTGGTGATTTTTTTCGAACTGAATTTGCCACGCAAAACCATCAGCCACGGTTTGGCGGACTTTTCTCCGGCAGGCTGATCTGGCCGGATGATTTCTTCGGTTTCGGGGTCATTGGCTTGGGGAGGTGCATCCGGATCAGCCACAATCGGGGAGGAAGGCATGCAAAACAGAATCGATTCCAGATCCCGTTCAATACGCAACCCGGCGGTGTCCAGAAACTCCTGAACAGGGCCAACGGCGGCCAAGGTGGCCTTGAACAGTTCATCCCAGCCCAGATCTTTGACCAAAGCGGATGTCAGAATCTGCCGAGGCCGCACTTTCATGGCGAAGATGGTGTCGGGTGGGATGCAGGGATCGGGCTCTACGGCCCGCACCAGGACGGCTGCACTTCCCAAAATCAGGACGCAAAGCCAATTTACAGTCCGCTGGCGCATATGCTGTTGCCTTTTTATCCAGTGATGGGCGGGGATATCCGAAAAAATTGTCTGGATTGTGGCAATATCAGAAAGGGAAATGCTTCAGGTAGCCCTTTCTCAATTCTAGATGGCTGTGACCCATTCACATGGGTGGGTTACCAGTCAGGCACCTGATTGACCAATAGGCCAAATCACATCGCTTCAAGGTGTTGGGGGGACTTGGTCTTTTTTCTTCAGATAATCCCGCACCTTCACCCGGTGGTAAAACCAATTCCGGTTTCCCCGTTTGCCATCCATGGTGCTGGATATCAGTTGAATTTCGCCCCGACCAATCCACTCGTTCAGTCCATGCACGGTGTAGGTTTTCTTCCCCTCGGCCTCACGGGGGGCCAGCGTCAGGGACAAATCGCTGTAACCCGTTTTATCCAGTCCGGGAATATGCCAATCGACTGAGGTAATCGGCGTGATGCGGCCGGCATCGGCCAGCGTGAAAGTGATGGTGGAGCGACCGGTGCCGCAATCATAAACCTCCATGGTGTATTTCAGCTTCAATTGCTCCTTAGTTTCAACCAACTCAAATCCCAGGGCCCATAGCAAGGGGCCGCTGGCAAACAGAAGGCCTAGAGCAAAAAAGCCTTTGCCTTTTTGATTTAATCGCATGGATGGCTTCCTGACCGGATGGTCTTTCGGATTTACTGCCCCGAAAACCCCAGCCACTTTAGCAGTGGCCCCAATGCCTTGCGGTCGGCTCCCACCTGCAAGACCATGTTGTTGCCTTTCACTTCCAGCTTGCCTTGCTTGACCCCGAGGTACGCAATGGCTGCTTCCACAGAGACACCGGCTTTTTCCGAAGGGCTGTCGGGTGTTTCTTGGTCCTTGAGTTCCCTCAGCATTTCAGCCAATTCTTTCTCTATACCTGCCATGGCGGTTGCCGTTGCGGTTTTCATGGAATCGGCATGGCGGGGAGTGGTGGCGGCAATGGTCAGTTTGCCTTGAATACCATCCGTGATGGTTGCGCAAACTTGAAAAGACTTGGCTTCCCTCATGGCCGCTTCACCAGAGTCGGCGGGTTCCCCCTGCTCCATTTGCTTTTTAAAATCGCCCTCCACAGCTTGCACAACCCAAAGAGATTCCTTGTCGGTCAGTCCTTCCATGCCGTTAAGAAAGCGCTCGCTGGACGGCTTGCCATAATTGCCTGCCAGGCAGGCTTTCAGCCGTTCCAACTGGTTGGAAACGATGATCTTGCTGTTGCCTTCAAAGCCCAGAAAAATCGGGCCCAGGGGGGAATCCATTTGCAACAGAGTGCCTCCATCACCCTTCAGCTTTCGAAGGGGGGCACCCGAACTTTTTCCATGATTCTCCAGCGCCTTGGTGATTTTCTTTGGGCTGAATTTGCCCTGCAAAACATTCAACCACAGTTTGGCTGGTTTTTCCCCGGCGGGCCGATCCGGCTGGATGATATCGCCTGTATCCGGATCGATTGCTTTTTGGGGCGCATCGTGATCATCCACCAACGGCGATGAAGGCATGCACCAGAGAATGGATTCCAGGTCCCGATCGATGCGCAACCCGGCGGTGTCCAGAAACTCCTGGACAGGCCCCACGGCGGCCAGGGTGGTCTTGAACAGTTCGTCCCAGCCCAGATCCTTCACCAGGACGGAGGTCAGGATCTGCCGGGGCCGGATCTTCAGGGCGAAGATGGTGTCGGGCGGAATGCAGGGATCGGGGTCCACGGCCCGAGACTGGCCTGCCGCAAAAACCAAAACCAGGGCGCAAAGCCAAAAAACGATCCGCTGGCGCATGGGCCATTGCCTCTGGGTATTCGGATGGATGGTGCTATGCGAACAAAATGCCCGTAATGGCGCAATCCCAGCGGGTTTACCCGGCCCGGCAACAGTCGTTATTTTCCGGTAGCAAACACCGCATCCAACTCCGCACGCTGGCTTTCCAGAACGGTATTGCCCAGTAGTGTGCCCAGGGGCAGAGCTTTTTCGGCCCACGCCGGCTTGGCCAACAGCAGGCGCAGGAAATCCAGGCAGACAGGCACGGGTAACCGGCCCGGGATCGATTTCAGGATTTCTACCAGCGTGTCCACCACCACCTTCATCTGGTCCTTCCGGTCCAGACGGGCCAGCGCCATCCCTTTCAGCCCCAGGTAGTTGATCAGTTCCGCGATGCGGAACTTGGTCATTGGGCCGGGTTGGGGACGGATCGCATCGATCAGGCTGAGGGTTTTCTCCAAGTCACCCACTTGGTGGAAATACATCAGGGCGGTCTGGTAGGTGGCCACATCCTCCCGACCGGTCACCTCCCCGGCGAGGCGGTAATAAGTCTCCGCCTCGGTGATTTTGCCCGCCATCTGGCTCAGGCTGCCCAATTCGCACAGGATCACGCCGTGCAGACGCGAATCACCCCGGGAGGTGGCCGATGTGGCCATCTGGTGGTGGATGTCCTGCAGGTATTTCAGCGCCGCCTCATAGCCCGATTGCTCAAAGAGTCGCGGCCAGGCCTGGATGAATTCCTGTTCGTCCATGGTGGGTTCCCAAACGATGGCAAGCCAAAGGCCCTCCCCGTTGCCAGGAAGGGCCTTCTGATTTCCGCGGAGCGGAGGTTTCTCAGGAGAAGCGGGTCTTGCCAGGCACGGCCACTTCCCACTCGGGCATCTTCATGTCGAGCGACAGCTTGCTGACATCGAGGTAGGTCTTCTGGCTGTTGAGCGCCTGCTCCCAGGTGATGCGCTGGCCGGTGTAGGCGGCCTCGCGCACCATGATGGCGGTCAGGGTGCTTTCCGCCACATTCTTCAGCTCGTTGATGGGGCTGCTGGCGCGGATCGAGGTGATCAGGTCCGTGTGCTCCTGGATGTAGGGGTCGGTCTGCTGGCGGCGCATGGCGGGGGTGACCACCGGCTTGCCGTTGATGGTGAACCCGCCCACATGCGAATTGCCCTTGGTGCCGGTGACAAATTCGGTCACGGCGTTGAAGCAGTTGCTGATCTGGCGGGCCTGGCTGATGCAGTGCCGGTCGCCGGGGTACTCCAGCTCGGCCGAGAAGAAGTCGAAGATGTGGCCGTAGTCTGGGTTGTTGCGGCTGCGGCCACCCATGGCGTTGACGGCCACGGGGTGCTCGCGGAAAACCCAGTTGAGCACATCCAGGTTGTGCACATGCTGCTCCACGACGTGGTCGCCGCAGATCCAGGTGAAGTTGTACCAGTTCCAGCACTGGTACTCGAGGTCGGTCATCTTCTCGCGGCGGGGGCGGCTCCAGAGGATGCCCTGGTTCCAGTAGCAGCGGCCGGTGACCAGGTCGCCGATGGCACCGTCGTGGATGCGCTTGATTGTCTCGATGTAGCTGGCCTGGTGGCGGCGCTGGGTGCCGGCAGCCACGCCCAGCTTCTTCTGGTTGGCCTCTTCAAAGGCCTTCATGCAGATGCGGATACCGGCACCGTCCACCGCGACGGGCTTCTCGGTGAACAGGTTCTTGCCGGCCTTGATGGCGGCCTCGATGTGCAGCGGGCGGAAGCCGGGGGGCGTGGCCAGAATCACATAGTTCACCCCGCTGTTGATCACCTTCTGGTAGGCGTCGAGGCCCCAGAAGACGCGGTCATCAGGCAGGTCGGCCTTGTTGCCCAGTTCCTTGATCTTGGGCTCGTTGTCGACCATGTTGCGGATGCTGCGCTGGGCGTTCTTCGCCTGGCTCTCGAACATGTCGCCCACGGCATGGATCACAACGCCCGGGGCCGAGTGGAGCACATTGCTGGCGGCGCCGGTGCCGCGGCCGCCGCAGCCGATCAGGCCGACCTTGATCACCTCGTCACCGGCGGCATAGGCGCCGGTGGGCAGGGCCGAGAGGGCGGCCGCCGCCGAGATACCCGTGCCGATAGCCGCGCGCCGATTCAACTTGCTCATCATCCATCTCCGGTTGTTGTCGTGGGGAAGAGGGCCAAAACCAACCAAATCCAACGGACCAAAAAAGCGGGAGGCAGCCAGGAAGACCACCCGGAAACTACAGTCGAACGCAAAACCGCCCCGGCTTCAAGGGGTCGGGGCGGTTTTTTATCATTGGCTCTGACGGGTGACCTTGCTGCGCAGGTCCACCATCTCGGCCTGCTCCTTCACCGGGCTGACCACCCGAAAGCCGACAAACTCGGCACTGGTGAGCCACCAGATGCTCTGCGGGCGCTGAGGATCGAGCTTGATCCATGTCTTGTCGCTGCCGCGTCGGGCGCCGCTGCGCAGCATGGGGGCCGGGTCGGCCCAGGAGCCGCCGCGGGCCACATGGCTGAAACGCTTCTCGGTGGGCATCACCACCGGGCGCACGCTCAGCTTGCCGGCCAACTTGCTGTAGGTGTCCTTCTCGTAGTGGTCCAGGCACCATTCGCAGGCGTTGCCGTGCATGTCGTGCAAGCCCCAGGGGTTGGCCTTCTTCTTGCCGACCGGGTGGGCCAGTTCCTCGGAGTTGCCGGAGAACCAGGCGTAATCACCCAGGGTGGAGGCGTCGTCGCCGTAGCTGTAGGCGGTGGAGGTGCCGGCGCGGCAGGCATACTCCCACTCGGCCTCGGTGGGCAGGCGGTACCAGCGGCCGGTCTTGCGGCTGAGCCAGCGGCAATATTCCATGGCGGTGTGGTGGGTGATGCAGATCACCGGGTTGCCCTCGCGGCCGTGGCCGAAAGTCTCGTCGGCATAGGGCGGCGTGGGGCGGGTGATGGCGTCGGCCTTGCGGGCGTCAGTCTCGTCGGGGCGGGCCATCGGCTGCCCTTCCACTTTCCAATACTGGTCGAACTCGTCCCAGGTGACCTCCGTCTTGCCCATGAAGAACGGGGCCAGTTCCACCTCGTGCTGCGGGCCCTCATCGTCCTTGCGGCCTGCCTCGGAATCCGGGGTGCCCATTTTGAATTTGCCACCCGGAATGGCGATCATGTCGAAGGCGACCGGGCTGCCATCGATCTTCTGGGTGAAATTGGCGGCCTTGGGGGCGTCATCCGCCCGGCCCGTCGTGACCAGGGCGGTGAAGGCACCCATCACCGCCAGGGCGAAGGAGCCAGCCAGGCAGCCCCAAGCCACCGAGCCGAAACGAGTGGAGGAAAAACTTCGCATGTGAGAACCTTGAAGCTGGATGAAGGTGCGGGAGCAACCCGCTGTGGATACACCGGTTCACCCTTCGGCAGCCGCCGAATTCCGGTCTCCAAATCGTACCAAAAAGTCCGTTTGAAAACGACGCTTTCCCCCTTGGCCGACTGCAGCCATAGGGTGGAAAGGGGGCTTTTTCCTCCAACAACCCGTGAGTGGGCGGGAGGCATTCGGGAAATTTTTGATAGCTTGTTATTGCGAAGGGCCTATTGGTAGGGTGCCGTCAGGTCCAGACGGGTGGGCGGGGATGAAACCATGCGGGCGGGGCTGATGGTGGCGTTGCTGGTTTTGGGTACGCAACCCGCGCTGCGGGGGCAGACCACGCAACCGATTCGTGTGCAGCGCCAAAAGCCCTGCATGGGGACCACGCTGAGGCTGGTGGCCTACGGACAGCCTGAACAAGCGGTGGTGGAAGCCATGGATCAGGCTTTCGCCCGGGCCGAGGCCCTGAACCGCATTTTGAGTGACTATCAGGCGGACAGCGAACTGATGCGATTGTGCGCACGCTCCGGCCTTGGCGAAGCGGTGCCGGTGAGCCGGGAGTTGTACACCGTTTTGACCGCCGCCCAGAGGATGTCTATCGCCACAGATGGTGCCTTTGATGTGACCGTGGGCCCGCTGACCCGGGAATTGCGTTTGGCCCGAAAGTCCTTCCGGTTGCCGGATGCGGAAACCCTTGCCAACGGGCGGGAGGTGGTGGGCTACCGGAAAATGGAATTGGTGGAAGGGAGCAAGGTGCGCCTGCAAGCCCGTGGCATGCGGCTGGATCTGGGAGGCATCGCCAAGGGCTACACCGCGGACCAGGTGTTGGCCGTGTTGAAAACAGCCGGCTTTTCGCAGGCTTTGGTGGCCTTGGGGGGAGATCTGGTGGCCGGGGATGCCCCGCCGGGCAAACCGGCCTGGGATGTGGACCTGATTGACCTGCCCGGGGACAAGGGGGCTCATCGGCGGATTCCGCTGGTCAACCAGGCGGTTTCCACCAGCGGGGATCTGGAGCAGTTTCTGGAAATCAACGGGGTGCGGTACGGGCATATTCTGGATCCTAGGACCGGTTTGGGTACGACCGACCGGGCCGCGGCCACCGCGCTGGCCACTAACGGGATGGACGCGGACAGTCTCACCAAGGCCTGCTGCCTTTTGCCAGAAGCCCAGGCCCTGAAAGTGGTTGCGGCTTATGGTGCCCAGGCCAGGCTGGTCCGTCCGGACGGGAATGCGGCCCGTCCCGCCCGCATCGTGACGAGTCCCGGTTTTCCCGCCCTGGGCAGCCCGGGCAACTGAATCCCCTTACGGAACAACTTTTCGGATTATTCCGTCGGGCAAAAAACCGTCCCCGTTCTTTTTTTGTCCCAAAGTTCCCGGATCAATCGCTTGTAAGGAAGGGAGGCCTTCCGACCGCCTAGGGAGGGGTGGTCCTCCGTTTGCATGGCACTGAGTCACCCGGGTGATGCAGGCGACGGGGTAAATCCATGTCGAAGAACGGCAAACCGCACAAATGGGCTGGCCAGCTACTCCCCCGCCCCGTTTGGGATGTGGTGGAACCGCTCATTCCCAATCTGCGGGCCAATCGGAAAAACCTGCAGGGGCGCAAACCCGTGCCCCATCGGGAGGCCCTCAGCGGCATCCTGTATGTGCTGCGGACGGGGGTTTCCTGGGAGGAACTGCCTCTGGACCTGGGGTGGGGAACCGGAATGACCTGCTGGCGGCGGGTGCGGGCCCTGCAGAAGGCCAAGGCCTGGCCGAAAATTGTCCAGGTGCTGGCCACCCATTTGCCGGATGGACCCGAGATCCCCTTTGACCGGATGAAGGATTTCCGTCCCCGCGGCCCCAGGAAAAAGAGGCCTGCTGAGGAGAATGGCCCAACTGCCAACGGGGTGGCATCAAACGGCAAGAAGAAAACCGGCACCGCCAAGATTGGCCGGTCCAACAACGGCCAGGTGGCCCGCCGGGCGGGCGCCAGGAAACAGGGCCTGCCTTCAGACTGATCAGCGCGATCCGAAATAAAACAGCACTACCCAGATAGTCAATGAGGTTGCCCAGACGGGCAAGTGTTCCACCCCGAACACCAGCGAGGTGGCCATGCAGGTTGCCACGCTTGCCAACGCCACCACGGCCTTGAAGTTTTCCCACCACCGGCGAGTGTGAAGGTTGTTGCCTCCGGAAAACCAACGGGCCATGGGTGCCGACAGGGCACCCAGCAGGAATGCCAGCGCCAGGCCGAGAATCTGGGCCGATTTGGCCTCAAGCAGCCGGCTTTCCCGCCACAGGTGGAAACCCAGCGCCATGAAAATAATCACCAGCACCACCCGCATGGTGTAGCGCGGCAGCCCCAGCGGTTTCTCGACCGTCAGCACCCCCTCGGCCTCCAGCTTCTTCACCAGGTCGGGCGGGAGGTTGACGAATCGCCGGGTGGTGAAATAACTGGCCAGCACGATCACCAGGCACTCGGTCCAGAGCACCTCCACCATGTCCGTGGTTTCATTGCCGCCCGATGGGTAGGAGGATTGCTGCCCGGTCAGGACATCGATCACCACCATGCCCAGGACCATCAGGCTCAGCAGGGCCCGCACGGATCCCTGGGGCAGGCCCAGCGGGTGGATCTCCGCCGGCCGCGTCATCGGGGGGGTGGCATCGGCTTGGGGGTTTGGGTCGGCCATGGTCACCCGGATGGTTGTGCTTTCGGTCAGGGGGAACTCATGCCCACGAAACGCCCGCGATTTTCCCGGGCCAGGGCCCACAGGAAAGACCCCAGATCGGGGCTTTCGTAAAAGAATCCCACGGTGTGAATCCGCACCGGGCGGGGGGCGTCAGGGCGCGGGGGTTGGTTCCATTTCTCACCCAGTTCCTGGCGGATGAACCGGCCCAGTAGTTCCCCGCGCTGGGTTTCCGGAAGGGTGCGTTCCTGGGTGACCGTGAGGCCGGGACCCTGGTTGGGCAATCCATCGGACAGCAGGTAGACCGTCTCCAGTCCCTCGGCCCTGAGTTTGAACGCCGTCTCAAACGCCTGATGGAGGTTGGTGCCACCCCGCGGGTTGATGCGGGCCAGGGCCTCCTTCACCTCGGCGGAGCTTCTTGCCGGGTCGTACTTGCGCCAGCCGCTGTCGTTGAAAAGCCAGCGCGGTTCCTCGGCGAACACCAGCACCTGGTAGCTTTCCAGTTCCGGCAGGCTGTCCATCAGACGGCCCAGCACCCCACCAACCTCGGCCCATTTCTGGTCGGCGGGTGTGTTCGCGTCAAGCAGCACCATGCTGCCCGATGTGTCGACAACGAAGCAGACCTTCCGGCCGGTGAGGTCAATCCCCTCAAACCGGCTGTCGGCGAGGGTTTTGCGCTTGTTTAATTCGATGTTGCTCGCCTGGAGTTTTTTCTCCGCGTCGGCCCGGGCGGTTTCGGCGTCCCTGCGCAGGCGCGCCTCGCGGGCTAGGGATTCCTCCAGTTCCTCCAGGTTTCTCGCCTTCTCCTCCAGGGCCTTGTCCGACTTGGCGCGGGACGCCATGGTGCTGGCCAGTGCGCGCTCTGTCTCGGTCCTGGTTTTTTCGGACTTGGCGCGGGCGGTGTCCGCCGCGGCCAGCATCTTCTCCAAGGCGTCCATCTTCTCGGTGGTTATGGTGAGCGCCTTCTCGGTCTTATCGCGGGCGGCGGCGGCCTCGGTCATTTCCCTGGCCCGTTTCCCGGCTTCCTCCCTGGCGTCCGCCAGGCGGGTTTCCAGATTGGCGAGCTGCTCGCGGGTCCGTTTCCCCTGGAGTTCAAGCTCGTCTTTTTTTACCCGCAGGGTGGCCATTTCCAGATCCCGCGCGGTGAGCAGGGCCAGCCGGGTCTGCAGTTCCGCCTTCAGTTCCGCCATGCGTCTGGTGTCGGAGGCGATGGTGGCTCGCGCCTTCTCGTTTTGCGACTCCTCCGACTTCAGGGCCGCGCGGGTGGCACCCAGGTCCTTTTCCAGGGTGTCGCGCTCGAGCTTTTCCTTGCGCAGCCGGTCGTTCAGGGCGAACAGGTCGCCACCCAGTTTTTCCAGCTCCTTCTGGCGTTCATCCAGAGTGGCCGCCAGGGTCTTGGCTTCGGCCTCCCGTTTGGCCAGGGCCTCGCGTGCGGCGGCCAGTTCCCGGGTGCGCTCCTTCTGCTCCCCGGTCAGCCTGGCCAGTTCCAGGGCCTTTGACTCCAGGTCGCGGTTGAGCAGGTTGCTTTTGTAGTCGTTGAAGAGCCACAGCAGGATGACGCAACCCAGCGAGCAGCACAGCACATCCACCATGTACAGGCCGAAGACATCGGGCAGCTTGTGGCGCAGGCGCATGGATCAGCCCTCCATTTCCGGGCCGAAGCCCTGGAGATTCAGGTCGCTGATGTCCTCGAAATAGCCGGCCCGCTTGGTGCTGGCCAATTCCTCGGGCAATTCCGCCCCTCCCAACGCCGGTTTGGGGGGAGCCGTTTTCGGCGCGGTGGCCTGTCGCCACAGGCCCGGGGCCACGCTTCCCAGCCGGGTGGCGCGCAGCCAGAGCAGCAGGGTTTCGCAGGCGGCATGGTCGGGGGGCAACGCCAGGGGAATGCCCAGCCGCCCGCACCAATCCCGCGCCCACCCTTCCACCGCGGGCAGGCGCGCGCCGGGTGTCAGCACCATGCCACCGGGATCGCCCAACTCCTCCAGCCGCGGGCGCCAGCCTTCGGCCTCACGGGCGAGCTGGAGCACCAGGGGAACAGCCCAGGTCTCGATGTCGCGCCCGGTGGGTCGGAACCCGCAGGACCAGCCGTTTCCGGAAAGCTCCACCCGTACCGGTGCGCTGTAGGGCATTTCCTGACCGGCCATTTCCCCGATGCGTGCGGCCAAGGCCTTGCTGGTTTCGGGCAGCGCCCGCGGATCGCGCCTGCAACGGCGGATCACCGCGTCCGCCACGCCGGCCTGGATGCGGTTGAACCATGCCCTGCCACCGAGTTGCCTGAGCGTGCGGCGAACCGCCACCACCCCGTGGTCACCCTCCACCCGGATTCCGGTGAGGTGGATGCCGTGGTGGTCGGCCTCCGCCACCAGCCACCATCGCCGGCGCTTGGTGGGACGATTGCCCGGCAAATCCGGCAGGGCGCGGGCGGCGGCCCACCAGGCCAAAGCTGAGGGAACCGCGACCCGCACGCGCCAGCCGGCCAGATCGGCGGCCCTGGCCGCCTCGATGGCCGCCGTTTCATCGAGATAAGCCGGATAGCCCAAAGCGGTTTCGGCCAGCGGGGGCTGGCTCCGCTTGATCGATTGCAAAACCTGCCGAAGGGCCTCCGCGGCGTCAGTCACCAGGTTGCCAGCGTTGTACTGGCGCGTGGTGCCCAATCCGGGCAGAAAATTGGACAGCGACCTGTCGGGGTCGGCGCGATGCACTTCCAGGGCGTCCTCGTCGGTGAGGATCGTCCTTCCCCCGTCCGCCAGGAGCACCGGCCAAGTTTCCCGGCCCGAGGGCGAGAGCACGGGAAATGAAACCTGCCCCGGCGCCAGCCAGCGCACCCGGGCGCGGTTGCCATCCAGTTCCAGGGCCGCCTCGTGCATGGGTATCCGCCGGGGGGTGGTTGTCAGAGACTTTTCGCCGAGCTTTCCCAGGGCAAACCGGCCCCCTGCCGTTCACCACCCTCGGACTCGTACAGGCGAGTCACCAGGTACTCGAGGCAATACTGCTGCGAGTCGAGCACCACCTCCTCCTGGTCGCGCTGCACGGCGTGCAGCAGGAACATCAGGATCACGCTCAGCCCCAGGGCCACCAGGGTGCAGTCAAAGGCGACATTCAGGTGCCGGGTCGCCTCGTTGAGGCGGTTGCCGATCTCGCTGACATCCTGGCCGGACAGTCCGCCCAGCGACAGCGCGCTGGCCAGTCCGCGCACGGTTCCCAGGAAGCCTATCGCGGGCAACGCCCACGCCAGGTAGTGGACGGTGGCCATGCCGGAGACATAACGCCCCAGATCGGTTTCAGCCTGGGCGCGGACGGTCTCCCCCACATCCCGGCCCGAGCGGCTGGCCGCGAATTTGGTCAGGGCCAGGCGGAGCATGTTGCCCAGGATGCTTTGGCCGTTCCGGGCCATCCGCTGCTCGGTGCGGCGCAACAGGTCGTAGGCGTCTTCGGGCAGGATGCGGACGCCCGGTTCGGTGGGCAGCCAGTCCACGGAGAGGGCCTGGCGCTGGTTGCGTGCCTCCAGCCAGCGGGCCATCAGCAGGAACAGGGCCCAGACGAACGCCATGTAGCAGACGATCTGCTCGGGCCCCAGCAGCAACCGGGCCAGGCGCTCGCTGGTCCATTTATCACCCTCGGCCAGGTCCGCGAACCCGTGCCGGCCTAGCCACAAGGGTATGCACACCACACCCACCAGCGTGACCGCGAGGAGAAGGAGGGGACCATCCTTGGCGCCGGTTCTGGATCCTGAAACCGATGAGACCGACACGCGAGGGAATCCCCCAGGTAGGGTGGGAGCAGACAATAACCCCATTTTCCCGGCCTTGGTCGGCGATTGTCAACGGTGGGGGCGGATGGCGGAGATATCTCCAGCTGTCCTGTGGCCTGTTTTTGGTCAATTCAGACGGTTGGACCGGTTGCGCCGCCGGGTACCAGCTTCCACAGGAAATAGACCGGAATTCCCAGAGCCACCAGGATCAATCCCGGCCAGGTGTACTCCGGTCGCACCACCAGCAGCGTAACCATCATGGCCACGCACAGCAGGCCATAGAGGATGGGTACCACCGGGTAGAAGGGCACGCGGTACGGTCGGGGCAGGTCGGGGCGTTTTTTACGCAGGACGATCAGCCCGGCCACGGTGAGCGCGTAGAAGAGCAGCGAGGCGAAGATCACATAGTCGAGCAGTTCGCTGTACGTGCCGCTGAACACCAGCACGATGGACCAGACCGCCTGCATCACCAGCGACGCCTGGGGCACGCCGCGTTTGTTCAGCGTGCCCACCCCCCGGAAGAACAGCCTGTCCCTGGCCATGGCGTAGTACAGGCGGGCCGTGACCAGGATCATGCCGTTCACACAGCCGAAGGTGCTGATCATGATGCCCAGGGCCATGACCACCCTGCCCCATCCGGGCGAGGCCACATCCATCACGGCGGTGCCGACGCGGTCGTCCTGGGCCTGGCTGATACCCAGTTCGCGGGCCATGCCCTTGTAGATGCGGGTGGTCTCACCCGGTGCGGCAGTGGCCTGTTTTTTCAGATCCTCGGCCAGTGCGGCGTCGCCCTGGATGGGCAGCACCGCCAGGTAGGCCAGGTTGCACAGGATGTAGAGCCCGATCACCATGCAGGTGCCCAGCACCAGGCTGAGCGGCATGTTCCGCTCGGGGTTTTTTACCTCGCCGGCTGTCAAGGTGACATTCGCCCAGGCGTCGGCCGAGAACAGCGATCCCACCATGGCGGCACCCGCCACCAGCACGAAGGCAAGGGTGGGTGCGAGGTCGGTCAGCTTGACTGTGCGCTGGACGCGCTCCGTGTCGAGGGAGGCGTTCCAGGCCGTGTCGAGGTTCTGCTGCACCACGCCCCAGTCCAGCGCCACCATCAGTCCCATCACGATCACCAGGGCCAGCGCGAACAGTTTCGCCACCGTGAAGATGTTCTGCACCAGGGCACCGCGCGCCACGCCGAGGCAATTGACGAAGGTGAGCAGCGCGATCACCCCGACCGCGATGAGCTGGCCGGTGGAGATGGTGAAATGCTCCCGCTCGAAGATGGTGACGGGTTCCGGCATCCACGGCAGTTGCAACGGAATGTGCACGGCCATGGGCACTTCCACCAAAATCGCCTCGGCCCCGGTTCCCAGCGCCGGGAAGAGCACCCCCAGGAACTTGGTGAACGCCACGGCCACCGCGGCGATGGATCCGCACTGGATGACGGTGAAGGCGCTCCAGCCGTACAGGAAACCCCACAGCGGGCTGAACGCCTCCTTCAAAAACAGGTACTGGCCGCCGGCCTTGGGCATCGCCCCGGCGAGTTCGGCGTAGCATAGGCCGCCGAGAACGGTCATCACGCCCGTCAACAGCCACAGCACCAGCAGCCACCCGGCACCACCCACATCGCGCGCCATGTCGGCGGAGACGATGAAGATTCCCGAACCCACCATGTTGCCGGCCACCAGCATGGTGGCGGTGAACAGGCCGATGCGGCGGTGGAACCCGTCCTCGGTGATGTGGTGATCCGGGGCTGGGTGCGGCTGGCTGGCGCTCACGGCTTGTTTTCCTTGGCGTTTTTCCGGGTCCGGATAAACCAGGCGACCCCCAGGACAAGCCCGGCCACGGCCTCCGCGGCCATGGGCGCGAGACTCCACCAACCCAGCCCGGCGACGAAGATCAGGTTGATCATGATGTACAGGTTTCCCGCCACCACCATCACCGGAAAAAACAACCCGACGGAGGCGTCTGGGCCCTGCCCGTCGAGTTGGTCGCCAACCGGTGCGGTCACTTGGCGTGCAGGTCTCTCAACTTGCTGTGCTTGACCCCGAAGGTGAAATAGATGGCCAGGCCCACCACCAGCCAGATGACCAGCCGGGCCCAGTTTTCCCAGCTCAGGGAGAACATCAACAGCAGGCACAGGGCGATGCCGATGACGGGTGTCATGATGCCCAGGGGTGCCTTGAAGGGGCGTTCCACATTCGGCTGGGTGATCCGCAGAACCAGCACCGCCGCGCAGACCACCACGAAGGCGAAGAGGGTTCCGATGCTGGTGAGGTCAGCCAGAATGTCCAGGGGCAGCAGGCTGCCGCCCAGGGCGACCAGCAGGCCGGTCAGGATGGTGGCCCACCAGGGAGTCTTGAAGGTGGGGTGCACCTTCGTGAGGGACTTGGGAAGCAATCCATCACGCGCCATGGCCAGGAAGATGCGGGCCTGGCCCAGCATCATCACCAGAAGGACCGAGGTGATGCCCGTGACGGCCCCGATGATGATCAGCACCGTGAACCAGGTGAGCCCCTGGCGCGCGAACGCGTCGGCGACCGGGGCGTCTTTGTCGATCTGGGAATAGGGGACCATGCCGGTCAGAACGCCAGCCACCGCGATATACAGGATGGTGCAGATCACCAGGGAGCCGATGATGCCGATGGGCAGGTCGCGCTTGGGGTTCTTGGCCTCCTCCGCGTTGGTTGAGACGGCGTCAAAACCTAGGTAGGCGAAGAAGATCATCGCGGCGCCCGCCAGCATGCCGCGGGGCAGGCCGTTCGGCCGCAGTTCGCCCCACACCACATGCCCGAAGAAGCTGAGCCCGCCGTACCCGTAGGGGGCGAAATTCTCCCAGTTCTTCGGGTTCACATAAAAGGCCCCCACGCCTATCACCAGTAGCACCACGCTTACCTTGATACCCACCATCACGGCGTTGAACCCGGCACTCTCCTTGATTCCCTTGACCAGAATGGCGGTGATGGCGATGGCCACCAGCGCGGCCGGCAGGTCCAGCCAGGTGTGGGTCACCACCTCCACGCCGCCTCGATCGGTCTTCAGCACGAAAACCTCTCGCTCCTTGCCGTTGGCGTCGGTGATTTTTTCCTTCAGGTCGTTGCCCTCGGCGTCCTTCAACTTCTCCACGTGGCCCATCACCACCTCGCCCGAGTTCGGGTGCAGGCTGAAGGGTGCCTCGTGCACCACTCCCGGAACGGCCATTCCCATCATGGCCAGTAGTTTCCCCAGGTATTTGGACCATCCGTGCGCCACCGTGCAACTGGCCACGGCGTATTCCAGGATCAGGTCCCAGCCGATGACCCACGCCATCAATTCGCCCAGTGTCAAATAGGCGTAGGTGTAGGCGCTCCCCGCTACGGGAGCCATGGAGGCGAATTCCGCGTAGCACAGGGCAGCGAAAATGCAGGCCAGCCCCGCGACGATGAACGACACCATCAGTGACGGGCCGGTCAGGTCCCGGGCCGCCTGGCCCACCAGCACGAAGATGCCGGTGCCGATGATCGCGCCGATACCCAGCGCGGTCAGCGACCATGGGCCCAGCACGCGTTTCAGGCGCTCGCCATCCCCGCTTTCCGTCTCTGCCAGGACATGCTCGAGGGACTTGGTCTTGAAGATCTGGTTCATTTCTGTTGGTTTTCTCCTGCAGTCGAACCGGCCGCCCCTTTCCCGGACGGACTGTCCAGGATGAGTGTCACCGGGCCATCGTTGACCAACTCCACCTGCATGTCAGCACCGAACCGTCCGGTGGCCACGGGAACTCCCAGAGCCACCAATTCCTCGGCGAACTGGTCCACCAAGGGGCGTGCCACCTCGGGGCGGGCCGCCCCGGTGAATCCGGGCCTTCGCCCGCTGGCGCAGTCCCCGAACAGGGTGAACTGGCTCACCACCAGGGCCGAACCGCCCACGGTCCGGAGGTCCAGATTCATCTTCCCGGCATCATCCGGGAAAATCCGCAGCTTTGCCACCCTGTCGGCCATCCAGACGCACTGTTCCAGGGTGTCGCCCGTCGCCACGCCCAGCAAAACCAGCAAACCGGAACCGATCGCGCCGACGGTTTCGCCATCCACATCCACCTGGGCGCGCCGCACACGCTGCACCACCGCCCGCATTCGGGTGTCTCCGGTTTGAGGGGGCCGAAATCCGGCAAAAAACCCTATCCTGATGGCCGAGAGGTAAGGAGTAGTGTAAAGAATCTTCAGGAAAGCGTCCGTTCCGGCCTTGAAAAGGCCGCCTATAATTTTTTAGGCGAACATATCTTTGTTTTTTTGGCAGGCATCCAACCGTTTGAGGGAATGGCCCATGGGTATGGAAGACTACACGCGGCATCAGCAGGGCATCATCAAGCGGTACTACGACAACAAAGAAACGATGGGCCTGCAGCGTGTGGCCGAACTGGTGGGTGACTTGTATCTGGCCGAAGGCAAGAAACGGCAGAAAATCTGGGATCAAATCGTGCCAGCGCTGGTGAAGGCCGGGCTTCCCGAGTCCCAGGCCAACCACCTGCGGCAGCAGGACCGGGCCGATATGCTAGCCGAAACCGTCGCCCGTCTGGATGCGAAAACCCCGGAATCCGGGGCCAAACCCAAGCCCGGACCGCGTTGAATCACCCGGTCAGACTGTCCCACAGGATGTGCCCGGTGACCAGGCGTGTGCACGGCGCCTGCAGGGCCAACGCCGCCATCCATCCGTCGGACGGGGCCAAGTGCTCCAAAGTCCAGTTCCTGGCTTTCTCTTCGCTGCCATCGATGCGGACCAGGCGGGCCGGCTGATCCCCGCCCAGGGTGACCTCCACCCGGTCCAAACCGAAGCCAATCCCCGCTGCGGTGGCCTTGAGGAAGGCTTCCTTGCGGGTCCAGGCGTGGAAAAAAGCCAGCCTGCGTGCCTCATCCTCCTCCAGTATCCGAAGTTTTGCCACTTCATTTGGGTGGAAATAACGCCTGGCCAGGGAGTCCATGTCAGCCACTGCCCTGATTTTCTCGATATCCACACCCAGTTCCGCATGGATGGAAAGGGCAAGAAGCCCCATGCCGTGGGAGTGGGCGAGGTTGAAATGAACAAGCGGGGGCACCGACTCCGCAGCCAGGACCGGTTTGCCATTGCCGATGCTGGAGAGTCGCACGGACCGGGGGTCCAGGTCCATCAGTTTTCCCAGGGCCAGCCGAACCAGGCCGCGACCCGAGACGAACTCGGCGCGTGCGCGGGCCGACCGCAGGCGTTGCGCGCGCTGGCACTCGTGTTCGTCGAGCAGGTTTTCCAGGCCGGGGATATGTGTCCCGTCGGTGGTGGTAAAGGACCAGACCCATACCTCGCCGGGGTTCGGGAGTGAGCTGGGAAGGGCCATGACCCCCGGCCAGAAGGAGGACGGGAAAGCGGATCCGACGGGGTCAACCATCCATGCCGCCGGGCACGGCCAGAAGGAAGGCGTTTTCGTGATGTTCAATGACGGGAGCGCTGTTTTCCGGCCAGATGATGGCCAGCACATCGAGGCGCAGGGGAAGGGCTTCCAGACGGTGCCTCTTGCGGAACCAGAGGGCCATGCGGCTGACGCGGCGCTGTTTTTCCAGATTGACCGATGCGGCCGCGTCTGCGGTTTCACCGGATTGGCGGGATCGAACTTCCAAAACGACAAGGGTTCGGCCGTCCAGCGCCACCAGGTCGATCTCACCCATGGGGCAACTGGCGTTGCGGGCGACGATGCGCCAGCCCTTGCGGCGGGCCCATTGGCAGGCGAGGCGCTCGGCGCGGTCACCCCACCAGCGCCGCCACCATGGGCGGCGGGCGGGGTTCTGCTCGGCGGGGGCGCCTGGCGCCGCCATGACCGCGATCAGGCCTTGGCCTTGCGCTCACGCAGGCGGGTGGCCTTGCCCACGCGCTTGCGCAGGTAATACAGCTTGGCCCGGCGCACAACACCGGTGCGCTTGACCTCGATCTTGCTGATCAGGGGGCTGTGCAGCGGGAAGATCCGCTCGACACCCTCGCCCTGCACGATGCGCCGGACGGTGAAGGCCTCGGTGCCGCCATGGCCGGTCTTGGAGATGATCACGCCGCCGAAGGTCTGGATGCGCTCCTTCTCGCCTTCCAGGATTCGCAGGTGCACCTCGACGGTGTCACCCACCTGAAAATCGGGATGCTTGGCCTCTCCCTTGGCCTTTTCCCGGGCGGCAGTGGCGGTGGCGGTGATCTTTTCCTCCACCAGCTTCATCAACGCGTTCTTCATCGTCGGCACTCCTCAAAAATGGTTTCTGATCCCTTGGCTCACATACCGGTTCGGCTCGGTTCCTCAATCGTCGTTTGTCCCTGTCAGTTCCGGCGGGGCCTTTCCGCTTCGGTCCAAGGCCATTAGGCGTCTCCATCTCCGGATGGCCTCGTGGTTCCCGTCCAGCAGCACCTGGGGAGTTTCCATCCCGCGGAACACCCGCGGACGGGTGTAGTGCGGGTACTCCAGAATGCCCGGTTCGCTGTGGGACTCCTCCTCCGCGCTCTTGGGGTCTCCCAGGAAACCCGGCAGCAATCGGGCCACGGCGTCCATCAACACCATGGCGGGGGCCTCGCCCCCGTTGCAGATGAAATCCCCCACCGAGATTTCCAGCGGCTTCAATCCCTGGCGGACCCTCTCGTCAAAGCCCTCGTACCTGCCACACAGGAGCACCAGCCGCTTTTCACCAGCCAGTTCCTCCACCCGCGCCTGGGTCAGCCTCTCCCCCGCGGGGGTCAGCATCACCAGTTTCCCGGGCGACGCGTCCGGCTCGGCCTGCACGGCCTCCACCGCCTGGTAGAGCGGCTCGCACATCAGCACCATGCCGGGCCCGCCCCCATAGGGTCGGTCATCCACGGTCTTGTGCGGCCCGGGCGCCCAGTCGCGCCAGTTCCACAGGCGGATGTCCAGAATCCCCCTGTCGCGCGCCTTGCGCACCAGGCTCTCTTCCAGGTACCCCTGGAAAATGCCCGGGAATAGGGTCAGCACATCGACACGCATGGCTCTCGGGCCCCGTGGCGGGGTCAGCCGGCGGGAGCGGCGGCCTTCTGGGCCTCCAGCTCCTTGAACTTCGCCATGTGCTTGTTCATCAGCGAGGTCACCTGGTCGCTGGGCTTGGCGCCCACGCTCATCCAGTACTCGATCCGCGAGGGAACGAGCGTGACCTGCCGCTCGGCGTCGGGGAAGTGGGGGTCGTAGGTGCCCAACTCCTCGATGACCCGACCGTCGCGCGGCTGGCGATGGTCGATGGCCACGATGCGGTAGTAGTGCCGATGCTTGCGGCCCATCTGCTTCATGCGGATACGAACTGCCACGAAATCACCTCGTCTTTCGCCCGGGAAGCCGGGCCAACCTTTCAAACCGGAAACCGAACGAACCGGAAACCGCGAACCAGAACCGAAAACCAGACTTTTCAGCCCTTTTTCTTCTTCTTGCGCTCCATGGCCCGCTCGCGCGGGCTTTTGCGATGCCCCGTGTCCCCCTTGGCGGCGATCCTCGCCCCCGGCATGAAGGCGCCCATCTTGCCGAGGTTGGTCATCGCCTTGATCTTCTCGAACATGCTCTGACCGGCGAACATCTTCATCAAGCCGCGGGCCTGTTCGAACTGGTTGAGGAGCTGCTTGACCTCCTCGGCCTTCGTCCCGCTCCCCTTGGCGATGCGCAGGCGGCGGTTGTAGTCGATCAGGTCGGGATCGGCCTTTTCGGCCTTGGTCATCGCGTCGATCATGCCCTGGATGCGACGCAGGCTCTGGTCGGGATCCTGGCCGGCGGGCATCATGTTGCCCATGCCGGGCATGCTGGCCAACAGGTCCTTGGCCGAGCCCATCTTCTTCAGCATTTCCATCTGCTTGCGGAAGTCGTCCAGACTGAAGGTGCCCTTTTCCAGCTTCTTCTGCTGGCGCTGGCGCTCCTCCTCGCTGATCTCAGCCTGAACCCGGGTGACCTTCTCCACCAGGCTGAGGATGTCGCCCTGCCCCAGGATGCGCTGGGCCAGCCCTTCGGGGCGGAACTCCTCCAATCGGTCGAGCTTCTCGCCCATGCCCAGAAACTTGATGGGCACCTTGGTGACTTCCTTCACCGAGAGGGCCGCGCCGCCGCGGGCGTCGCCGTCCATCTTGGTGAGGATGACGCCGTTCAGCTCAAGGGCATCGTTGAAGGCCTTGGCGCTGTTGACCGCATCCTGGCCTGTGAGGGCGTCACAGACGAAATAGGCGTGATCGGGCTGGATCGTCCGGTCGATCTGACGCAGCTCTTCCATGGGCATTTCCGCCACATGGAGCCGGCCGGCGGTGTCGAGGATGACCAGGTCCCGCAGGAGCTGCTTGGCCCGGGCGACGCCGTTTTTGCAGACTTGCACGGCTCCCGGCCCGCCGGTGCGGTTGCCACGCTCATCGTAGGTGCCGGGCTCGATATGGACGGGAACATTCAGCTGTTCGCCCAGAATTTTCAGCTGTTCCATGGCAGCCGGACGCTGCAGGTCGGCTGCCACCAGCAAGGGCTTGCGCCCCTTGTTCAGGGCGGTCAAAGCCAGTTTGGCGGCGGTGGTGGTTTTGCCCTGGCCCTGCAGGCCGCAGAGCATGATCACCGCCGGGCCATCCTTGCCGGGCTTGGGCAGCGAGGTGTCCACCGGACCCATCAGCGCCACAAGCTCGTCGTAAAGAATCTTCAGGATCTGCTCGCCCGGGTCCAGGGTGCGCAGCACCTCTTGTCCCACGGCTTTTTTCGAGACCCTGTCGAGAAAGTCCCGCGCGACCTGATGGTTCACATCAGCGTCCAGCAGGGCGATACGAACCTCTTCAAGCGCCTCGCGGATATTGGCCTCGGTCAACCGACCTCGGCCCCGCAGGCGCTTGATGGCGTCGCCCAGAGTGCGTTGCAGACTCTCGAACATGAATGCACATCAAACGATGCAAGCCTCGGCACGCTTTCCCCTACGGAAACCGGACCAAGACCATGAATCTTGCATGGTACCTGCACCCCGGCAGGGGCGCAACGGCAGCGGATGGGGACCCAAGTTGGCAAAATATTCCATTTTTCCCATATATTCCAATTTTTCAGGCTGCCAAGGAGGCTCAAGCCCCACCGATCTGCAGAATTGGCTTCTGTATACTGGAAGGTTAGACCCAACAAATATTAGCTAGAACGCGCATTGAGGAAAAATAAAATATAAAATGATAAATTTTGATATTAACGCTGTGGTGAGTGCCTGATGCAGACATTCACCTTTTTGGGTACCGGAACTTCGGCGGGCATTCCAATGCTGGGGTGCTCCTGCGGGGTTTGCATTTCGGCCAATCCCAAAAACCACCGGTTCCGGTGCGGCGTTTTGCTGAGGCTGGCCGGAGGGAACCTGTTGATTGACACTCCGCCCGAATTGAGGCTCCAGTTGCTGCGGGCAGCCACCCCCGCCATCCATGCGGTGTTGCTGACCCACTACCATGCCGACCATATCCACGGCCTGGATGACCTCAGGCCCATACCCTTCCTCATCGGCGAACCGGTGCCACTTTATTGCAGCAGTGAGACCGAGGTGCGCCTGCGGTCCTCTTTCAGCTACGCCTTCGGCCCGGGATCCGAAACGGTGCGGCAGGGTTTTGTGCCCAAATTGTCGGTCCGTCGGATTGACGACGCACCGTTCGAGGCCCTGGGTGAGACCATCACCCCCATTCCCCTGGAACATGCCCACTTCAATGTCTATGGCTTCCGCGTGCGGAATGTGGCCTACTGCACCGATGTGAAGTCGATTCCCCGTTCCTCCTGGCGGCTGCTGGAGGATCTGGATGTGTTGGTCCTCGGGTGTTTGCGCCGCAAACCCCATCCCGGGCATCTCAGCCTGGACGAGGCCCTGGAAGTGGTGGACCGCCTGCAGCCGAGGCAGACCTACCTGACCCACATTTCCCACGATCTGGACCACGAGGACCTTTGCCGGGAATTGCCCCCTGAAGTGAGGCCTGCTTTTGATGGTCTCACTTTCGAAATTTCCTGAATTTGATTATGAGGGTGCTTTACTTCCCGGTTATCGTCCCCCGCCTGTGATGAACGGTCGCCATGAACACGCATCCCCCCGCCGAACTGTTTGAGCAACTGACAAGGCATGGCCAGGAGCATCTCCTTTTCGGGTGGGAGCATTTGGACGATCGGGCCCGTCAGGACCTTGTCGCCACACTGGGCACCTTCGATTGGCGGGAATTGAAAGAACTGTACGCGAGGCGGTCGGAACCGGCCAAACTGCCGGACCTGGCCGCCGGCGTTGCGCCCCCCGTGGAACGGGAGGAGCCTGACGCTGCCCTGGAAGCCCTGGGATCGGTGGCGCTGCAGCGGGGCCGGGTGGCCGTGGTGCTGGTGGCCGGCGGGCAGGGCAGCCGGCTGGGAAGCGACCTGCCCAAGGGGTGTTATCCCATCACCCCTGTCACCGGCAAATCGCTGTACCAGGTCCATGCGGAAAAGGTGCTGGCCCTGGGCAAGCGTCACGGTGTGACGCCGCCGCTGTTCATCATGACCAGCCCGGCAACGGACGGCCCGACCCGTGATTTTTTCGCGCGCCACAATCATTTCGGTTTGGCTGCGGACCAGGTGCGTTATTTCCAGCAGGGAACCATGCCCGCGGTGGATCTGGCGACAGGAAGGCTGCTGCTGGATTCGCCCGGCAAGCCGTTTCTGGCCCCGGACGGGCACGGAGGGTGCCTGTCGGCCCTGGAAAACCAGGGGCATCTGGCCTGGATGCAGGAGCGTGGAATCCGCAGTGTCTTCTACTTCCAGGTGGACAATCCACTGGTGAAGGTGGCAGACCCGAATTTCCTGGGCCGGCACCTGCGGGCCGAGTCGCAGGCATCCAGCAAGGTGGTGCCCAAGCGGTCCGCGGGCGAGAAGGTGGGCGTGTTCGTGTCGATCGCGGGCCGCTGCCACCTGGTGGAATATTCTGATCTCCCGCAGCGCATGGCCGAGGATCGCCAACCCGACGGGAGCCTGCGGTACGCTGCGGGCAGCCCCGCCATCCACCTGTTCTCGGTGGATTTCCTGAGGCGGGTGGCAACCGGTTCGGGCGCGGAGGGGCTTCCTTTCCATGTCGCCCGCAAAAAGGTTCCCCACATCGACACGACCACCGGGGCAAGGGCGGTTCCTGCAACGGAAAACGCGCTCAAGTTCGAGCGATTCATATTCGACGCCCTTCCCCAGGCTGACCGTTGGCTGCTGGTGGGCGTGACGCACGAGGGCGAGTTCGCGCCCCTGAAGAATGGCGAGGGGCCCGACAGTCCCGAAACGGTGCGGCGGGCCCAGTCCCGTCTGGCGGCCACCTGGCTGGCCCGCAGGTCGGTGCGGTTGCCGCTGAACGAGCGGGGTGACCCCCTGGTTCCTGTGGAGATCAGCCCGTTGGTGGCCCTGGGACCCGATGACCTGAAGGGGCTATGCCTGCCGGAACCCGCCGAGGGTAAACCCTATCTCTTGGATGACCCCGACAACCTGTGATTGCCTGATGGATTCGCTGATTGATTGCCGGAATGTACAACACGGAGGTTCGCGATGTCTGAAGGAAACCCGCTGGCTGGGAACAAGGTGTTCGGCCTGATCATGGCTGGTGGCGGCGGCACCCGTTTCTGGCCAAGAAGCCGGCAGAAACTGCCCAAACAGTTCCTGAATTTGCAGGGCAACGGATCGCTGTTGCAACAGACAGCTCGGCGGCTGGAAGGTCTGATCCCGTCAAAGAACCTGCTGGTGATCACCGCTCGCGACCATGTGGGCCGCACGCTGGAGCAATTGCCCGAATTGACAGAAGACCAGGCAGTGGGGGAACCCACCGGGCGCGACACCGCCCCGTGCGTCGGTTTGGCGGCCGCTCTGGTCCACCGGAAGGACCCCGAGGCGATCCTCATCACCTGTCCGGCTGACCATGTGATCGAACCGGCGGCGTCCTTCCGCAAGGCGCTGCAAGCCGCCTGCCTGATGGTGGAGGAGCACCCCCAGTCGTTTGTCACGCTGGGAATCCCGCCCACCTTCCCCTCCACGGGTTACGGCTACATCCACCGGGGCGATGCCATGCCGGCCCGGTTGGGAGTGGAGGCCTCCCGCGTGCGCGCCTTCCGCGAGAAACCGCCCGCCGAGGTGGCTCGGGAATATGTCCAGACTGGCGAATACTACTGGAACGCCGGGATTTTCGTCTGGAAAGCCAAGACTGTGCTGGAGGCGCTGGCCAAACACCGGCCTGCGCTGCACGCCGGGGTGACCGAGATCGCCTCGGCATGGAACACACCGGTTCGGCAATCGGTGCTGGAGCGTGTGTTCCCCACGCTGGACAAGATCAGCGTGGATTACGCCCTGCTGGAAAAGCACCCCGATGTGCTGGTGCTGCGGGCCCCCTTCACCTGGGATGATGTGGGTAGTTGGCTCGCCCTGGAGCGCCTGCATCCCCAGGATGCGGAGGGCAACACGGTACAGGGCCGGCATGTGGGCATTCGCACGAAAAACTGCGTCATCTCCGCCCACCCGGAAACCCTGGTCACCACGCTGGGCGTGGAGGACCTGCTGATCATCCAGGACGGCGAGTGCCTGCTGGTGGCCCGCAAGCATGAGGAAAGCAATGTGAAACAGATTGTCGAGGAGCTGAAATCCCGCGAGTTGGGCAGGCACCTGTGACCGGAACGGGTTCATCCGGTTCACCCCCGCCTCCACCACCCGGCAAGGTGCTGGCGGTGGATCCTGGGGAGCGGCGAATCGGCTTCGCCATTTCGGATCCGGAAAGAAAGTTTGCCTTCCCCCTCACCCAGTTGGAGCGCACCACGCCGGAGCGCGACGCGGTGAAGGTGAAGGAATTGGTTCGGGAGGAGCGAGTGGTGGTGCTGGTGGTGGGCTTGCCAATCCGGGCGGGTGGCGAGGAAGGTGCCAGCGCCGACCGCGCGCGCGCCCTGGGTGCCTGGCTGGCCGGGGTGACCGGTTTGCCGGTGGTCTATTCTGACGAGTCGTATTCCACCCGCCTGGCCGAAAAGAAACTGTGGGGCGCCGGCCTGACCCACGCCCAAAGGAAAGCCCGCCGCGACGCCGTCGCCGCCCAGGGCATCCTGGAAACCTGGCTGGAGGCCGGTTGCCCGGGGGGGTGAAAAAGTCTTTTACCTTTACTATCCCTGCCAGACCCCTTCGGGTATCAAGACCTTCCCAGCCATGGGCCCGCGGTAAAAATACGCCTCGACTTCTTCCACCGCCCCTTCGAGTTCAATCGGCTCGCGGGTGTACAGGTTGGGAACACCCTCATGCTCATCCAAACGGGCCAGTGTGGCTGCGTCCACCGAATAAAGCTCACCCTTCACTGCCTTTGACCCTGCCAAACGCACCATGCCCGGGTAGTTTCCGCAGTCGAGCAGGAAGTGACCGGGGCCTGTCGAGCAAGGGCCCAGGTATTCCGCCCCATCCAGGAGCGAATGGACACCAAATCCCCGCTTGAGCGTGCCGTAGACAAACAGACGGGTCCGATTCATCACAGGGGCTCCAACAGGGTAGGACGGCATCCAACCAGGCGGTTGAATTCGATTTCGGGTATGGGCCGGAAGCGGACCCGGTCGCCGGGGGCCAACGCGAACCAGCCGGATTCTCCCTCGGCCAAATCCGCGAGGATGCAAGACGTCCTGCCGATCAGCCGCCAGCCTCCCGGCACCTCGGCAGGGTAGATGCCGGTTTGCCGGCCCGTGATCCCCACGCTGCCGGCCGGCACACGGGTGCGGGGGGAGGGGATTCGGTCCAGCCCCGCAATCCCATCCGGCAGCCACCCCATGTAGGGGAATCCGGGGACAAAGCCGATGGCGTATACCTGGTAATCCACCGAGCTGTGAAGCCGGATCAGTTCCTGCGCGGGCATTTTGAGCGAACAGGCGCTTTCCTCAAGGTCCGGGCCCAGTTCGTAGCAGCAGGGTATCTCGATCAGCCTACCCGCCATTTCACTATCGGCAGCAACGATAGCTGCCAAACGGTCGGTTAGTTTCCCGGACTCCCAATCCACCAACGGCGCGTACACAGCCACGGCCCGGTAGGCCGGCACCACCTCATGGGGCAGCGTTTTCCTTGCCGCGTTGGCCCAGGCCAAGGCCCTTTCCTCGGTGGCGAACCGGACAATGACTCCCTGGTCCCCCAGGGGCTCCAAAGATTGCCACGCCGGTGTTTTCAACGGCCCACCAGCGATTGGAAGCGATCCCATTGGGCGTCCCACCTGGCGGTGTCGTTCGGCTCGTAGGTGTGCACCTCGAACGAGCGACGCACCACCTCGCGCGCGTCGGCCAGGGTTTTGACCAACCCCACACCCATGGCCTGCGTGAGCAGGTTGCCGATGGCGGTGGCCTCGACCGGGCCGGCCACCACCGGAATGCAGCAGGCGTCGGCGGTGAACTGGCAGAGCAGCTTGTTCTGGCACCCGCCGCCCACAACGTGCAGCACCTCCACCTTGTGGCCGGATACAGCCTCCAGTGTGCGCAACACCATGCGGTACTTCAGTGCCAGACTTTCCATGGCGCACCGAACCACCGGACCGGGGCCTTCCGGCGCTTGCTGGCCGGTTCGGCTGCAAAAACCGGCAAAGGCCTTGGGCATGTGCGGGGGCAGCAGGAAATCTTGGCAATCCGGATCAATCAGCGCGTGGAATGGTTCCGCCTCGGCCGCGAGGCGCACCAATTCCTCATAGCCCAGTTCGCGCCCTTCCCTCTCCCAGGCGCGCCGGCATTCCTGGATCAGCCATAGACCCATGATGTTCTTCAGCAGGCGGATGGTTCCGTTCACCCCGCCCTCGTTGGTCACATTCGCTGCGAAGGCGGCGTCATCGGTGCGGGGGGCGGTCAATTCCAGACCCAGCAGCGACCAGGTGCCGGAACTAAGGTAGGCCCAGTCGCCGCTGGCACAGCGGACCCGGTCGACCGGCACCGCCGCCACCGCGGCGGCGGTGTCATGGGTGGCCGGCACGGTCACGGAGCAGTTGTTCACCCCGGTCTCCTTGGCCACCACATCCGCCAACCCGCCGATCACGGTTCCTGGCAGGGTCACGGGCCGCGTGAGCCCCGTGGGCAGGCCCAACCTGGCCAACAGGTCGGTTTCAAATTCCCGAGTGTCCGGGCGGATCATCTGGCTGGTGCTGGCGTCGGTGTATTCGTTGACCGCCACGCCCGAAAGCAGGTAATGGAAGACATCGGGCATGAAGAGCATCCGGTCGGCGACATCCAGCAGCGGGGATCGGTCGCGCTTCAGCGCCGCTAGTTGGAACAAACTGTTGAACCGCATGAACTGGATGCCGGTGCGGGCATACAGTTCTCGTTTGGGGATGGTCTGGAAAACCGAATCCATGATGGTTTCGGTGTGGGGGTCCCGGTAATGGCGCGGATTGCCCAGCAACCCACCATCCTTGCCCAAAAACGCGAAATCCACCCCCCAGGTGTCCACGCCCACCGAGGTGATCCGGCCCAGTTTCTGGCCCGCCAAACGCAAACCGTTCAGGATTTCCCGATGCAGGTCCGGCAGATCCCAATGGAGGCGGTCGAGCATCCGCACGGGTCGGTTGGGAAAACGGTGCAACACTTCGATATCTAAAGTGCTGCCGTCGAACGCTCCGGCAATCAGGCGGCCGCTTTCGGCGCCCAAATCCACGGCTAACAGGTTTTGACAAGAATGCTTCGATTCCATGGCTTATCCAGTGCTAAGAGGAACGCTTGGGCGGGCGGATTCCGCCTTGGGGGTGGAAGCGGGTGGAGTTGGTGTTAAAATACAGGGTTTTTCCCCGAAACACCACATCCGGAGGGACCGGGGGTTAGAATGAATCAGGCGCTGCCGACCGTGGGTCTGCCTGAGCCTACACGTCAGGCTAAACCGGTTGTCAGGCGTGCTGGTTGGGGAAGAGGGTAGCCGATATGCACAGCCGTTACCTCAACTCCCCTGGTTGCAAACCCAAAAACCCAGCAGGTATTCCCCACGGCAAGATTCTGGTGCTTTTCGATGGGTTTTGCCCGTTCTGCCAGGCCTCTGTGAGGCTGTTGAAGCGCTTGGACTGGTTCAACCGCATGGAGTGCAAATCCTTTCGGAATGCGGAGAATGTTCCGGAACTGAAACCACCTTTGTCTTATGACGCCATGGAAGCGGAGATGCATGCGGTCTCTTGCTGTGGTGGGAAAATCAGCGCGGGGTTCGCGGCGTTTCGCATGATTGCCTGGCGATTACCTCTTGTGGCCCCTTTTGCCCCGCTTCTGTATCTTCCCGGAATGGGTTGGATTGGGCAAAAGGCTTACTTGTGGGTGGCCAGGAACCGGTTCAGCCTGATTCCATGCAAGGACGGCGTGTGCACCCTGGCCACCGGGCGGGAACAGACTGGTTCCGTGGCCGGAAAAGAATAAACGCTTGGTGGGTGTGGATAGTCATCAAGGATTCGGGAGGCATGATGGTTCGCAAAAGCGTGGGGATGTTGCGGGAAGGTGACCAGTTGGAAGAGGTCTACCAGGCCCGTGACAAGCAACTGCGAGCCAACCGGCACGGCAACCTGTACCTTCAGTTGGACCTGGCGGACCGCACCGGCATGATCAATTGCCGGATGTGGAACGCGGGCCAGTCCGTATTCGCCGGCTTTGACGATGGCGACCTGGTGAAAATCAGGGGCCGGGTGCAGGCCCACCAGGGTTCCCTGCAGGTCATCGCCACCTGCGTGGAAAAGGCCGCGATGGAAGGCATGGACCCTTCGGAGTTCCAGTCCGCCCCGGATCATGACGCCGACAGGTTGCTGCACCGCGCGGGTGAGCTGGTGCGCGGCATTTCCAGTTTCCCCCTGCGGGCCCTGGGCGAGACGATCCTGCTGGATCAGGCGGCCGTGGCGGGGTTCCGCGCCACGCCGGCCGGGGTATCGGCCCACCATGCCTACCCCGGCGGCCTCCTGGAGCATGTGGTGTGTATGATGGAGTTGGCGGACCGTATTTGCCCCTTGTATCCGGGGGTGGACCGGGATCTGGTGCTGGTCGGCTGCCTGACGCATGACATCGGCAAAATCAGGGAGTTGTCCAGTGTCAAGGGCCTCAGCTACACCGACGAGGGCCAGTTGATCGGCCACCTCGCCCTGGGCCAGGAGATGGTGACCGGGTTCATCGCCCAGGCCGAGAAGCTGATGGGCCAGGCCTTCTCCGTGGAGTTGAGGCTGCGTGTGATGCACATGCTGCTCAGCCACCATGGCAGCCTGGAATTCGGCAGCCCCCGGGTTCCCATGACTCCCGAGGCGATCGCCTTGCACCAGATCGACCTGATGGACTCCCGGATAAACATGGCGATGCGTCATTTGCGGGAGGACCGCGCCGGCGGTTCCTGGACCCCCGTGCACGCCACCCTGCAACGCCGGCTATACCGGGGCACCCAACCCGGCCAGGCCGACTGACCACTTCCATCCGGTTCTCCCCGCAGGTGCACCATGGCAGATCCAGTCGAGGGCGCGGACTCCCCGGTTCCGCCGGGGGATGACAAGGCCACTCTGGAGGCCCGCGTGCTGGAGGTGATGTCCGCCGTGGGCTACAAGCCTGCCCGGCCCCGCATCCTGGCGAGAAATTTGGGCTTGGATGACCAGGGGTACCAGAACCTGCGTCAGGTGCTGCGCGGTTTGGAGCAGGCGGGACGGGTTACCCAAGGGTCCAACAAGGGGTACGAATTGGCGGCCCCCGGCACACGGGCCGGCATTCCCGCTGTCTTTGCCAAGGATGAGCGTGGACGGGAAGTAGTAAGGCTGGTGGCCCCCGACAATCGAGTGTTCCGTGTCAAAAGCGGCGAGTCCATGGGTGCCAAACCAGGCGACGAGGTTCTGGTGCGCCTGGTCCGGGCGAGGGTTCCTACCGATCGGGGTGCCCGGACCATCGAAACCGCCAAGGTGGTGGGCCTGGCGCGCCGCCAGCAGACCAAATTCGTGGGCACGGTCTATCTCCGCGACGGCGAACCGCGCGTCCGGCTGGATGGGGCCATGTTTTCCCACAGCGTGCGTGTCGGTGACTTGGGGGCCAAGGGGGCCAAGCCGGGCGACATGGTGGTGGTGGAAATCATCAACCTGCCGGCGCCGGGCGACCCGCACGGCAGCGGGGTGATCCTCGAGGTCCTGGGCCAGCGGGGCGAGCTGGGCGTCGATTTGCTGGCGGTGATCCGGTCCCACGAGCTTCCGGTGGAGTTTCCCCCTGCTGCCGAGGAGGAGGCGCACCGGATCGCCCAGTCTTTCAGCGACCAGGCCGCGCTGCTGCTGGGGCGCGAGGATTTCACCGGCGATGCGACCATCACCATCGACCCCGCCGATGCCAAAGACTTCGACGATGCCGTCTGGGTGCGTCGCGACGACAAGGGTCACTGGCTGCTGAAGGTGCATATCGCCGATGTGGGCGCCCTGATACCCGCCGGCGGGCCGCTGGACCGCGAGGCGCGAAACCGCGCCACCAGCGTCTACCTGCCCGGCAAAGTGATCCCAATGATTCCGGAATCCATCAGCAACGCGGTGGCCAGCCTGCAGGAAGGCCAGGTCCGTCTGGTGCAAACCGTCCTGCTGGACATGGACCCCGAGGGCCGGGTGACCCGGCGCCGCTTTGTCTCCGGTGCCATCAAGGTGGCCAAGCGGCTGGCCTACGAGCAAGCGCAGGAGCTGATCGACCGGGAAACCCCCTGCCCCGATGCCGCCGAGGAGGCCCTGCGCCAGCACCTGCTGCAGATGCGCGACCTGTCAGCCGTGTTGAACCGACGGCGCCACCGCCGTGGCTGCCTCGAATTGCAGATGCCCGAGGCGCGGCTGGATTTCGACGAGGAAAACCGCGTTTCCGGGGCGCATTGGCGCCAACACCTGGTGGCACATTCGGTGATCGAGGAGTTCATGCTTGCGGCCAACGAAGCCGTGGCCGAGGAACTGGAGACCAGCCGTGTCCCGTTCCTCCACAGGTCCCACCCCGATCCGGATCCCTACAAGTTGCGCGGCTTCGGCCGGTTTGCCGGCAGGGTCGGTTACACCCTGGACCATCCTGAGGATCGTTTCGAGATCGGGCGCCTGCTGGAGCGCACCAAGGGCAAACCCGAGGGGCGCGCCATCCATTTCGCGCTGCTGCGCAGCATGAAAAAGGCCGTTTACAGCGCCGAGGCGAGCGGGCACTACGCGCTGGCCGCGCGCTACTATTGCCATTTCACCTCGCCGATCCGACGCTATCCCGATCTGGTGGTCCACCGCCAGTTGACCCGCTGGCACAGGGAAGGCCGGGCCGGTTTCGACCAGCGGGAGCTGGAATCCCTGGCCGATCACTGCAGCCATTGTGAGCGCCGCGCGGAGGCCGCCGAACGCGAGTTGGTGAAGCGGCGGATCCTGGCCTACCTGGCGGACCGGCAGGGCGAGGAATACGAAGCTGTCATCACCGGGGTGGCCGATTACGGCATTTTCGCGCAGGGCGTCACCATGCCATTCGAGGGCAGGGTGCATATCAGCGCGTTGGGGGAGGACTGGTTCTCGCTCGATGAGGATGGCCACGAGCTGACCGGTCGGCGCGGCAAGCGGTTTCGCCTGGGGGACGCCGTGCGGGTGTCCATCCTCCGGGTGGACCAGGAACGGCTGCACCTCGACCTGAAACTGGTGGGCCGCGGCGACCGTGACGAGCAACCGGAACCAAACCGGGGACCAAAGCCCAAATACCCGATCAAGACCCGCCGTCCCAAGGGTGGCGGCAAGGGCAAAAAAACCGATCGTCCGCGCGGGCGATAACCGTTTATTTGGCAGGCTGAAGCGTCATCCGGCGGATCAGCAGTTCGGCCCCCTCGGACTGAAACTGGATCTTGCCCTTTTGAACCTTCAGGCCGCTGGCCTTGGTCATCAACTTGCCATTCAGGGTGACTGTAAGTGTGTCATCCTTGGCCACCACCACCATCGTGTTGAATTGGCCGGCAGGCTTTTCCACATCCTTGGTGGAGCGGAAATTCAGGGTGTTGGTCCAGTTGGGGTCCTTGTCGCCCCAAAGCAGGCGTTCGGATGGGCCGAACGTGTGGGCGGGTGCCCCTTCCTTGAAATACCACCCCTTTTTGCCAGAAGCCGGGCGCTCCTCGGCGGGAGATTGGAAGGTGTGGTCTGGGCTTTTGCCCAAGATGGACAGGTCGGTGGTGCCGCCTTCGATCATGTTGACCTGCAACCCCAGCATCCAACTGTCGCTGTGGGCCCCGTCCTTGCCCACGCAGTGCAACACCAGGCCGGAATCCCGGGCTGATTTTTCGCGCGGCGGCCATACCTTGCCGCCCCAGCCATATTCCATGGTCAGGGTGTAGTTGCCGTATTCCTTCTCAGTGGTGACGGCACCCCACTCTTCCCCCGAGATCCGCATCAGGCCTTCCTTGACCGAAAAGACCTCCTTTGGATCCGTCCCCTTACCCCGCCCCTTGATCCAGGAATACCAACCCTGCAGGTTCTGGCCGTTGAACAATTCCACCGTTTCCGGTTTTTGCGCCACGCCAGGGGTTGCGGAAATCGCCAACCAACCCAGGGCCAGAACCATCACCGCAGGGAGGGTCGTTTTCAGCCAGCGCATCGGAATTCTCCGTCCATTGCCAACAGAGCCCTGAATTTTTCTCCTACCCCAAGACTAGCAGATGGGCCTGACGGGTTGAGCAGGTTCCTTTGCGGTTCACCCAATCGGATCCGGTTGGGCAAAATGGGAAAAAGGAGGGGGCTGGGATCGTCAAACCGGTCCTGCCAACGGGGCCCTGGGGCAATTCCATGCCAAATCAGCTGGAAACACAATGCTTTTCGGGGGCGTGGTGGTTAGAATGAGCAGCTTGGGAAGGGCTTTATCTGGGTGTTGAATCGGAGGTGGGTTTTGTCCACCGCCAGACCTGTTCCGAACACGATCAACACGACGGATTCCCCCCTGCCTGTCGAGGGGGGGGATGGGATCCGTCCTGTGGAGAACCCGCACGGCAGTCCCCACCTCGCGCCCGACGCGAGGGCGATCATGCCCCCCAACCGCCTGGGCGGGCGCATCAAGAACAAGATCATGTCCCTCATCGGCAGCCCGTGGGACCGCAGGCTGGCCAAGGCTGCATTGCAGATCGCCCATATCCGCCACTGGGAGCGCGAGTTCGACAACCTGACGGATGTCGAGATCACCCAGAAGTGCCAGCAGTTCAAGGGGCGCGTCCGCGGCGGCGAATCGCTGTGGCGTATCTTGCCCGAACAGTACGGCCTGGTCTGCGTGGCGGCCAAACGCACGCTGGGACTGCGGCCATTTGATGTCCAGCTCGCGGCGGGCACCGTCATGTTCGGCGGCGCGCTGGCCGAGGTTGCCACCGGCGAGGGCAAGACGCTGATTGCGTCGTTGCCGGGTTGCCTGCAAGGGCTTTCCGGCAAGGGTGTCCATGTGGCCACGGTGAACGATTACCTGGCCAAGCGCGACAAGGAATGGCTGGATCCCCTGTACAAGCTTCTCGGCCTCAGCGTGGGGGTGCTGCAGCAGCAGATGCCCGAGCAGGAGCGCAAGGCCGCCTACCGGATGGACATCACCTACGGCACGGCCAGCGAGTTCGGATTCGACTTCCTGCGCGACCGGTTGAAGTTCGCCGGGGGGGACCAGCAGGGCGGCGGTGGACAGCCGTTCTGGTCCGCCTGGTCCCGAGGCGGTGCCCGCGCCAAGGCTGCGGAGGACCCGCGTGTGCAGCGGGGCCACTACTTCGCCCTGGTGGACGAGGCCGACAACATCTTCATCGACGAGGCCCGCACGCCGCTGATCATCTCGGGCGAAACCCGGGCCGCCACTCCGGATGAATGCGTGGTCTACCTGTGGGCTGACGGCCTGGCCCGGCAGATGCAGTACCAGCAGCATTTCATCTTCAACCCGCAGAAGCAGAAGCTGGAACTGAACGAGGCCGGCCGCCAACTGGTCCGCTATTCCAACCCGCCCCGGGGCGAGCACGCCGAGGCCATGGACAAGCTGCACGACGCCATCGAGCAGGCGCTGCAGGCCCATTACCGGTTCCAGCGCGACCAGCACTACATGATCGAGAAGGAGAAGGTCGTCATCATCGACGAGAGCACCGGCCGCCGGATGCCCGACCGCCACTGGCGGGATGGCTTGCACCAGGCGGTGGAGGCCAAGGAACGGGTTCCCATCAACAAGCAGGCCGACCACGCCGCCCAGATCACCTTCCAGAGCTTCTTCAGGCTGTACACATACCTGGCGGGCATGTCCGGCACCGCGGTCCAGAACCGGTTGGAGATCCGACGGGTCTACAAGCTGTGGGTCGTCTGCGTGCCCACCAACCGTCCCATCCGCCGCAGGCAAATGCCCGACCTGATTCTCCCGAATGAGGAGTCCAAGTTCCGCGAGGTGTCGCGGATGGTGAAAAAAATGCGGGACGAGGGCAGGGCGGTGCTGATCGGCACCCGCACCGTGGACAAGAGCGAGCGGCTGAGCGAGATCATGTCGCTGGACGGCATTGAGCACCGGGTGCTGAATGCCCGCCAGCACGAGCGCGAGGCTGACATCGTCTCCGAGGCCGGACAGGCCGGCCGGGTCACCATCGCGACCAACATGGCTGGCCGCGGTACCGACATCAAGCCGGACGCCTCCGTGATCGCCGCCGGCGGCCTGCATGTGATCGGCACCGAGCGCCACGAGTCGCTGCGCATCGACCGCCAGCTCGCCGGCCGCGCCGGCCGCCAGGGAGATCCCGGGAGCGCCCAGTTCGTGATGTGCCTCGAGGACAACCTGCTGGAAGGTCTGGGGCATGCCAAATACCGGGCCATCAGCGAGAAGGGCCGCAGGGCCGGCATCGTCGGCTGGTCCAGCTTTTGGCAGAAGTACCTGTCTTTGTTCCATCGCGCTCAACGCCTGGTGGAGGCCCGCCATTTCAAGGGCCGTGTCGACCTGATGGTGCATGAGCGGCAGCGGCAGGAAATCCTGAAGGACATCGGCGCCGACCCGTATGTGGATTGACGACCCCGCGGGATGATCCTGTCAAAACCGGGTCATCCGACCCGGTTTTGCTATTTTGAATGCATGCGAAACCGGTTTTGAAACAGCCCATTTGCGGAGTGACGGAAACATGGCAGGCGAATTGCGTACCGATTTGTTGATCGATGGCAAATGGGTCCGGTCCGACAGTGGCAAGGCGGTGGCGGTGGAGAATCCCGCCACGGAGGAGACCATAGCCGAGGTGGCATTCGGCGGCCGCTCGGAAACCCGCCGTGCCCTCGAAGCCGCCGCCCGGGCCATGCCCGCCTGGCGCAAGGCCCTCCCATATGAGCGGGCCAAGGTGTTGAAGAAAACTGCCGACCTGATGCGCGAACGGGCCGATTCCATCGCCCGCACGATGACCATGGAGCAGGGCAAACCCCTGGCAGAGGCCAAGGGAGAGGTGCTGCACTCGGCCGACACGTTTGAGTGGTTCGCCGAGGAAGGCAAGCGTGCCTACGGCCAGGTGATCCCCCACGGTCAGCCCGGCAGGCGTCACCTGACGGTGAAGCACCCGGTCGGCGTGGTGGGGGCCATCAGCCCCTGGAATTTCCCCATCACGTTGCAATCGCGAAAGATAGCCCCGGCCCTGGCGGCCGGCTGCACCATTGTCAGCCGCCCGGCGACCCAGACCCCCCTCTGCCTGATCCAGGTCTTCGAGTGCCTGGTCGACGCCGGCCTGCCCGGCGGGGTGGCGAACCTGGTGATCGGCCCCGGGCGCGAGATGGCCCAGGAATTCCTGGAAAATCCGATCTGCCGCAAGATCTCCTTCACCGGATCCACCGAGGTGGGCAAGGAGCTGATGAAGGGGGCCGCCGATCAGGTGAAGCGCCTCAGCTTGGAACTGGGCGGCCACGCCCCGTTCATCGTCTTCCCCGACGCCGACCCCGAGGCGGGTGCCAAGGTGGCGGTGATGGGCAAATTCCGCAACAACGGCCAGGTCTGCATCTCCCCCAGCCGATTCTTCGTGCATGAGAAAGTGCGCAAGAATTTCACAGAGGCCGCTGTTGAATTCACCAAGGCCCTCAAGCAGGGCAACGGGCTGGACGCCGGAGTCGAGGTGGGCCCCATGTTCGAGGGCAAGGCGATGGAGCAAACCAGCCGCCTCGTCCAGGATGCCACGGGCAAGGGCGCCCGTTTGCTGACCGGTGGCAAGCGGAGCACCAAGTTTTCCAAGGGTTACTTTTTCGAACCCACCGTCCTCGACGGCATCACCCCGAACTGCTGCCTCCTGACGGAGGAGCCGTTCGCACCCATCATGCCTGTGCTGGGCTTTGATCAGATCGACCAGGTGATCGAGCAGGCCAACGCCACCAAATACGGCCTGGCGGCCTATGTCTTCACCAACGATCTCTCCACCGCGTTCCGCATGGGCGACGGATTGGAGGCCGGCATCATCGGCATCAATGACCCGGTGCCCGCCACGCCCCAGTGCCCCTTCGGCGGCATGAAGGAAAGTGGTCTGGGACGCGAATTGGCACACGAGGGGCTGGACGCCTACCTCGAGACCAAGTACCTCGCCATCCGCATCAACGAGTGACCGAATCCATGCGCGTAGTCTTGTTCGACATCGACGGCACCCTGCTTTCCTCTTCCAGGGCGGGCAAGGCGGCCCTCGACCTGGCCATGATGGATCTGCACGGGATAGCCGATTCCATGGCGGGTATCTCGCTGGCCGGCCGGACCGACCGGTCCATCGTCCGCGATTTGACCCGGGCCCACCCGGTGGGCGAGGGCAGGCAGGTTGAGGATGCCATCCTGGAAGGCTATCTGTCCCACCTGCCGGCCCAGTTACGCCACAAGCAAGAGCAAGGCATGGCCTCCCTGTTGCCCGGCATAGTGCCGATTTTGGACGCTCTGGCCAACACGCCAGGGGTGGCTGTTGGATTGCTCACCGGCAACATCCGCCGGGGTGCCGCCGTGAAATTGGGTCATTTTGGAATCGGTGATCGTTTTGATTTCGGGGGTTTTGGCGACCACCACTTCGATCGCGACGAAGTGGCGCGGGAAGCCTGGAGCGAGGTGACCAACCGGTTCGGCCCTGATCTGCCCCCTGGGAATGTTTTGGTCATCGGGGATACCCCACTGGATGTGCAATGCGCCCGGGCAATCGGGGCCAAGGTGCTGGCGGTGGCCACGGGGATTCACACCCAAGACCAGCTGTCAGCGTGCGGGCCGGATTTTTGCATGGCAAACCTGGGTGACCACCCAAGGGTGCTGGAGGCCTGCCTCGGAGCTTGATTTTTTGGGAAATCGCACCCAAATTGCCTGTCAAGCAAGGGTTCACCCCCAAGTTATGAAAATTTTCTGAAAATCCGGGCCATCCCATTTTCTTTGGCATCTGGATTGTTAGACTTTCTCGGGAGATGGGTAGGTTTGGTGACCCAATGTTTGGAGTCCAACCGATCCACCTTGGGAAGTGCTGAATTCAAAGGGGGATCTGGGCATGTTGCGTATTGCTGTGTTGGGCGTCGCGTTGATGGGCCTTGTGGTCGGTGGCATTATCGCCGGCGAGTACAAGGGCAAGGTGAAGAGCATCGATACCGATGCCAAGAAAATCACCATTGAAACCAAGGATGGCGAAAAGACCTTCAAGTACACCGGCGACAGCAAGATCGTCGGCGGCAAGGGCGAGATGACCTTCGAGAAGATGGGCGAATTCATGGCCAAGGCCAAGGAAAAGGCCAAGGAAGGTGGCGACAAGGGTAAGGGTCGCGGCGGCTTCGGCGTGACTGTCACCACCGACGGCGAAGGCGACAAGGAAACCGTCAAGGAAGTCAAGATGGGTGGCGGCAACAAGGCCAAGAAGAAGGACACCAACTGAGAATGAGGCGCCTTACGGTGCCTGTTTTTGGTACGGCCCCCGGTTCATCAGGACCGGGGGTTTTTTCTTGGGAGATGACCGTGTCGGCTGGCACGCTGGGAGGAACATCGCATGCGAAACGGGTTGATCACGGCGGTTGCGGGTTGGTGGCTGGCGTGTCTGGCCCCCGCGGTTTCGGCCCAGGATTGGGCCAAGGCCGCCCTGGAAAAATCACCACGCCACGGCGAGTGGGTGGAATTGAAACACGGCGACCGCAAATTGAAGGCTTTTATGGTGTTTCCGGAGGTGAGCAAAAAAGCCACCGCGGTGGTGGTGATCCATGAGATCTTCGGGCTGAGCGACTGGGTCCGCCTGATGGCGGACGACCTGGCCGCTGCCGGTTATATCGCCATCGCCCCCGACCTGCTCAGCGGGGCGGCGCCCGCCGGGGGTGGCACCGACGAATTCAAGGGTTTTGACGCGGTCCGCAAGGCCATCATGACCCTGCCTCCCGACCAGATCACGGCCGACCTGAAAGCCTGTGTCGACCATGTGGCCGCATTGCCGGCCGGCAATGGCAAGGTGGCCGTGGCTGGCTTCTGCTGGGGCGGCACCCAGGCCTTCCGTTTTGCGGCCAACACCGACAAATTGCAGGCCAGTTTTCCCTTTTATGGATCCGCCCCCACCGATGTGAAGGTGCTGGAGCGCATTCAGTGCCCGGTGCACGGCTTTTACGGCGGCAACGACAACCGGATAAATGCCACCCTGGAGAAGACAACTGAGCAGATGAAGGCCGCAGGCAAGCGATTCGAGCCGGTCCTGTATGACCAGGCCGGTCACGGCTTCATGCGCGCGGGGCAGGCCCCGGATGCCTCCGAACCCAACCGCAAAGGCAGGCAGGAGGCTCTGCGGCGTCTGGTGAAACTGCTGGAAGGCCTTTGATCCTCCCATGACGCATTCTTTCCCGGGCCCCGGCGTTTCTGCCGGGGCCCGGGGCTTTTTGCCTGCCGCAAACCGCAAAAAAGGGAAAAAGCCGGACCATAACCCGGTGGATATCACTAAAATGAGAAAATACTGAATCAAACGTCCCGGTGACCTCCCGGCCGTTCCGGAGCCCGCCACTTTATGGCCGCTGTTTCCCCAGCCCCGCCCTCCGTTCCTTCCACAGGCGAAAACAGGGCCAAAGGCGGTCATGCCGATCATCAGGCGCTGCTGCTGCAGGCGGTTGATAGGGTAAATTCCGTTTACCTGGGTAAACCTGAATTGGTGCGTCTTGCCTTCATCTGCCTGCTGGCGGAAGGGCACCTGCTGCTGGAGGATGTTCCTGGTACCGGCAAAACCCTGTTGGCCCAGGCCTTGGCCAGGGTGGTGGGTGGCACCTTCCATCGCATCCAGTTCACCCCCGACTTGCTCCCCTCCGACTTATTGGGGACCAGTGTCCTGATGGAAGCCACAGGGGAGTTTGTCTTCAAGCCCGGCCCCATTTTCGCCCAGTTCATCCTCGCTGACGAGATCAACCGTGCCAGCCCGAGGACCCAGTCCTCGCTGCTGGAGGCTATGGCCGACAGGCAGGTCTCTGTAGACGGCAAAACCCACCCGCTGGGCCGCACCTTCTGCGTGCTGGCCACCCAGAACCCGACTGAATTCGAGGGCACCTACCCGCTGCCGGAAAGCCAATTGGACCGTTTTCTGGTCAGGTTGCACATGGGTTACCCCGACCGGGAAGCCGAGCGGGCCATTCTCGAGGGGCACCGGACCGGAGAGCCGGTGGAGGGCCTCGAGCCAGTGCTCAGCACGGAACTCCTGGCCACGCTGCAGTCGGAAACCCGGGCGGTCCGTTTCGACAAGGCCATGGCGGACTACCTGCTGGACGCTGTGGAGGCCACCCGACGCCATCCCGAGGTGCGCGTTGGAGCCAGCACACGGGCGGCACTGGCGCTCTACAGGGCCGCGCAGGCCAGCGCCTTTTTGGAAAATCGGAAATTTGTGATCCCTGATGACATCAAACGTCTGGCCGGGCCGGTTTTGGCGCACCGCCTTCTGTTGCGGCATGCGCACGGCCCCGAGCACGGCATGCAGGCGGAAGTCCTGCTGGCCCGGATGATGGAAAAGGTTGCTGTTCCTGTCTGAGTGGGTCTGGCGGATTGAAGGCCTTTGGATTCCGGAGGTGATGGGGTGCTGGCGCGCTGGCCGGAGCGGGCGGGGGTGGTTTGGCTGCTCGTCGCCCTGTTCCTGATGATGCTGGGCCTGGCCAAGGGCATCCCGCCCCTGCTGCTGCTGTCGGCGATCCTCGTTGCGGCATTCTTGGTCAACATCCTCCTCACCGGGATTCCCCTGCGCCGTTTGGAGGCCAGGGTCACCGACGACGGTGATCTGGTGGCGGGTGAACCCGGCCTGGTGGTGTTCCAGGTCTGGTCGGAGAATCCAGCTTCCTCGGATGTCCATTTTTACCTGAAAGGCTCGGAAGATTGGGTTGGCTTGTCGGGGCGGATGACCAGCGGCCAGCCCTGCCGGTTGCGCCTCGAGGCCAGCCCTGTCCGCCGCGGCTGGATGGAATTGCCTCCCCTTGAGGTTGCCACTTCTTACCCCTTTGGCCTGGTCCGCTGCGCCCGGGACCTCTGCCGAGGGCAGCGGGCCCTGGTGGTTCCCGCTGCCGGCAAGGTGCACACAGGGGGGATGCTGCGCTTTCTGGAACGCAAACAGGCCCGCCAGGAACTGGAGACCCGGGCCAATCGGGTGCGTCCTTCCAGCATGGGCGAATTCCACGGTCTGCGTCCTTGGAGGGCGGGCGATTCCAGCCGCCTGATCCACTGGCGGACTTCGGCACGCCTGGGCCAACCCATGGTTCGGGAGCATGAGGCCCCCGGCCGTCAGGCACTATTGGTCCTGTTGGACCCGGGAATACTCGCGGGGGAATGGTCGGAGGCCGACCAGGTGGACTGGGAGCGGATGCTGCGATTGGCGGCGGGTATTGTGCGCGTCTGGCTGCGCGGAGCCGACCGCTGGATGGGTTTGGTGGTGGCCGGGCCGGAGCCGGGTTTTTATCAGTCCCAGGGCGGTGCCGGCGAAAACGAGCGGGCCATGTTGCGGGCCCTCGCGTTATGCGATCCGGGCCCAAACCCCCCGGAATGGCCCGAGGCTCCGGCCCACCTGCCGGCCAGCCTGTTGACCCTCCGTTTGTGCCGGGAGGATGCTCCCGAGCCTAAGGGGCGTTTCGGCCAAATGACGCGCCGGGACTTGGTTGCCGGAAAGGTGGCGTCCCTCACGTGGTTTGAGGATGTGGCGAAAGAGGCCGCCCCTCTGTCCAGGGAGGCTGCGCCATGAACACGGAAAGGCAGGCTCTGGCCTGGCTGCACCTGGCTTTGCTGGCATCCGGCCTTTTGCTTCTGGTTGCCTGCAGGGACTTTGTCGCCTGGTATTGGCTGGCCGGCATCGGGGGTGTAATGTTTGCCGCCCTATGGTGGCAGCAAGCCACCGCTGGAAAGCGGCCCATGCCCGAGTGGCTTGGAAATCTCCTGGGGGCAGGTGTTGCCATCTTGGGGGGCGTGTGGGCCGTCAGCCAGGCGGGTGAACTGCAGGGGTTGCCCCGGCCTGTCGCCCTAATCCCCTACCTGGGCCTGCTGGTTCCCCTGCTGATGGTGATCAAGTTATTGAAGCGCCAGATTCCACGCGATTATTGGGTCCTCCAAGGTATGGGTGTGGTGATGGCGGCCATCGGTTGCGTGTTGGGGCTGGACCGCTGGGAATGGGCCCTGCTCCCCGTCTATGCCCTTTTTGCGTTGGGCGGCCTCCGCTACCGTCCCGGCCAGTCTTCATGGGATGCCCGGGGCATGGGGCTTTCGGCGCAAGGGCGCCCGGTTTTGGTTACTTTGGCCATCGCCTCTATCATTTTTTTTGCCATCCCACGCCCCGATGTTCCCCTGTGGAACCCTGCCGCCCATTTCGGCCAGGGAGGGCGGGCCGCGACAGGCGCGAGCAACGAGATGGACCTCACAGGCACAGGCACCCTCGATCTGGATTCGGAAATCGCCTTCGAGGTCGATGTGCGGCTGGCTTCCGGTGAACCGGGTACGTTGAACGCCGACTCCCGCTTCCGCCAGGTTGAGCTCGAACTGTACCGGGCGGGGCGCTGGCGCGGTACCACGGAGTCCACGGCTGGGCGCGGAATCCCCATGGCCAGCAACCAACTGCCCGCCCTGGCCGCCAACCAGATGCTGCTGACCTTCCAGGTTTACTCCAGGGATATCGCCACCCCGGTGGTCCTTGATCAACAGACTCTTTTCCTGCCGGTGCCCTTGCGCGGGCAGGGGCGGATCAACGACATCCTGCGCCGTGACACGGGATACCAGCAGATTGCCAACCGCCGCCTCACGCCGGAGCGCATACCGGTTCAGGATGAGGTGACTCGCGCCATCCGGCGCGAGGACCTTCTCGGTTGCCCTCCGGATCTTAGGGAATGGTCCCGTCAATTGATCCTGGAACTGGCCGACGATCAGAACGGCAGGCAACCTGTTGTGGGTCCTCTGAATATCCGTCCCGGACGCCCGGGGCTTTTACCCCGGCAGATGGTGGGAGACCCCGAGGGGTTGGCTCCCAACATGCCCCTGCCCCCTGTTGTCCATGAGGAAGCCGCACGTCGCCTGTGCGATTATCTCGCCCTTTCTGGGGACTACACCTATTCGCTCGACCGTCGCCGCGAGGACCGGTCCATCGACCCGGCTGTAGATTTCCTGCGCAATGTGAGGGAAGGGCACTGCGAACGATTCGCCTCCGGTTTGGCGCTCACCTTGCGCAGCCTCGGGATTCCGTCCCGGGTGGTGAAAGGGTTCCGCGGCTTTGAGCCCAAGGAGGATGGGATTTATATCGTCCGCAACTACCACGCGCACAGTTGGGTGGAGGTACTTGTACCCAGGAAGGATCCCGGGCTTGCCCCGGGTAATCCCCGTGGCATGGCGTTTGAATGGCTGGTGCTCGATCCCACGCCGCCCACGGCGGACCCGGAGTTGCTGGCGCAGGGGGCAGGCGTGGCCGCCGCGGCGCGCTGGGTGGGCCTGTTACCGTTGATGGAATGGATCGAGCAGCATTTTCAGGCGAGTCTGGTTGGCACGCTTTACGGATTTCCCCTGCTCCTGTGGCTGGTGTTGGGGTTTTTGGTGGTGGCCATCTCGGTGGGGGGCATCCTGTGGGGACGCTGGTCCCGTTGGCTCAGGGCCAACCAGGTGTGGCCCCAGTGGCTGGTAATCGCCAAACGGCTGGGAATAGAACCCGCGCCTGGAAACACTCCCCGGGAAATCGCCGCCCAAGCCGCGGCAAGAATTCCGGAGGGAAAACCGTACCTGCGTGAATCGATGCTGGGCGCTGCCGAGTTTTTCTACCGCCTGCGATTTGGCGGCATGGAACCCACCTCGCCTGAGTGCCTTGAAGAGGCTGACCGCCTGCTGGAACAGGCCAGACAGGCCCGCGCGGTCTGTTGAGATCTGCGTCAGCCCCGCAGCCCGGTCAGCGGGCCGTCCTTGCAAAAATTGGGATTGCCGAAGGATTTCACCTCGTCGCCGAAACCGTGGGCCAGCGCCATCAGCAGCCGGTTGTGCGGTACCTTCTTGTACTTGAGGGCGCGGCCCATCTTGAAATCAAGGCCGCCGCCCATCAGCACAAAGGGGATGTCATCCAGGGTGTGGCTGCTGCCCTTGCCCAACTCGTTGGTCCACACCAGCAGGGTGTTGTCCAGGAGCGACCCCTGGCCGCCCGGTTCGGGCGTCTCCCTTAGCCGTTTGAGCAAGTAGGCGATTTCGCCGGCGAACCAGTTGTTGATCTTCACCAGCTTGTCCATCGCGGCGGTGTTGCTGTCCGGCTCATGGGAAAGTTCATGGTGCCCCTCGGTGACTCCCAGCCAGCGCATCCGGGCCATGCCCACGCTGTTGGTGTACTGGAAGGAGAACACCCGGGCGAAATCGGCAACCATGCCCGCCACCAGCAGGTCCATCTGCATCCGCGAGAGCTTCGGCATCTGGTCGTTGTCCGCCCGAACCCCCGGTTCCAGTTGGGGCACCGGGTGCCCGGCTTTCCGGCCCTCGTCCTTGGCCTGCTCCCTGATTTCCCGCTCCATTTCCCGCACCATGTCGGCGTGTTCCTGCAGCAGGCGCCGGTCCTCCGTTCCCAGTTTTCCCGTCAGGGTTTTCAGGTCGCCAGCCACCCCGTCCAACACGCTGGCCACCGCGGCGCGATCCTTGGCCTGGCCGTACAGTTTCTTGAACATCTGGTACGGGTTGTCCACCGGGGCCACCGGCTTGTTGCCGCCGGTATACACCATGCGTGTCCATGTGTCGGCCCGTTCGGGAACCATCACGCCGAACTCAAGCGATCCGAATCGGGTCCGGGTGGCTTGATCCTTCTGCAGGTGGTTGCGGATTTCCTGATCGATCGAATGGCCCTTCGCCCAGCCGGCGGGCGTGTCCGATCCGCCCTGGATGTTTCCCGGGAAAAGTTCCACCCCGGTCAGCAGGCAACCCATGCCCCGCATGTGGGCGTCACCGTCGCCGCGCACCTTGTCACAGACGCCGTGCAGGGTGAGCAATTGATCCTTGAACGGGGTCAGTGGTTCCAGGCAGGCCTTCAGTTTCTCCAGCGGTCCCTCGGTGTCCGGCCAGAAATCTTTCGGCACCACCCCGTTGGGAGTGAAGATCACCACCATTCGCCGCTTGCGCGCGTTGGCTGCAACCGGATTCAGGGCGCGAGCCATCCCGGGCAGGTTCGTGACGAAGGGAAGCGCGGCGGCGCTCACCCCAAGCCGAGCCAACAGGTCCCGGCGAGTGAACAGGGGGTGGTTGGCGGTCATCGGGGGTTCCTCGTTTCCGGGTTGGGTTGCGCCGCCACCTGGCGGGGCGGGTTGGCGGTCCGCGTGGCGATTTCCGCGGCCAGTTTGCGGATATCGAACTGGTTGGATTGGAAGTGGGCGCGCAAATCGTCGGGCATCCCCCTGCCGAAGGCGCGCTCCGGTTGCTGCGCGAGGTGGTGGAACAGGTGCTGGATGAACGCGTCATGGGCCTCTGGACTTCCCGCTAGGAACGCGCCCAGTTCCCCTGGCCCGGAAAAACGCACGCTCCGGCCGTCCCTCGCCAGGTATTCCCCTGCGGTCAACACCGGTTTGTCACGATCGGTCGTCCTGGGTTTCCCAACGGCGTCAAATCCCTCCAGGGCGAAACCCAGCGGATTGACAATGCTGTGGCAGGTGGAGCAGGCGACCGGCTGGGTTTGCAGTATCACCCGTTCCCGCGTGCTGAGCGAGGGATGCAGGTCGGCCGCCAAGGGAGCCACCGCCTCCGGTGGGCGCATGGCCACGCCCAGCAGGGACTTGGCGATAAAAACACCCCGGTGGATGGGAGATGTCTCTTCATTGTAGGCCAGGTTGGCCATCATGAAGGGATGGGTCAGGATGCCCGCCCTGCCCTCAGGCGGCAGGATCGCCGGGTGGAAACCCGGGGGAGTTGGCAGGTCGGCACCGTAAAACGCCGCCATCCGCTCATCCACCAGAACCTGGTCCCCGGTCAGAAGGCGCCGGAAATCCGGTTTGGGGCCCAGCACCACCTCCCGCACCTGGAGTTCCAGCGATTGACGCAGGCTGTCGGCAAGCGCCGGGTCAAAGCCGGGGAATCGCTTGGCGTTTTTGGACAGTTCCGTCGCCTGGTCCAAACGTAGCCAGTGGCGGAAGAACCCCATCAGTTTCGCTTGGCCGCGGGGGTCGGCGACCATCCGTTCCGCCTGCTTGCGCACCTGTTCCGGGGTGCTCAGTCTGTTTTCCGCGGCAGCCTTTGACAGTTCCATGTCGGGGATGGAATCCCACAGCGTCCAGGCGAGGCGCTCGGCGACGGCGCGGGGGCCCTCGTTGTTTCCCACGCATTGGTAGAGGAATGCCGGCGATTGCAGGGTGGCCAGGACCAGTCGCTGAATGCCCGCGTCCGGTTCGGATTGGGAGGCGAAAACGGTGTCCAGCAGGAATTTTTCCTCGGCGGCCTCCAGTGGGCGCCGCCACGCTCGCTCGGCAAAATGTTTGCCGAACTGACGCAATTTGGCTTTGCGGTCCGCCGCATCCGGCTTGGTGCCTGCCAATTCATCCGCCCTCTCCCGCACCCAGGCCGAGGCTTCCACGGTGGCTTGCACCACCGCCTGGTACCAGGCCTTGCTGATGGTGGAGCCCCGCTCCCATCCCAGGCTCCGGTCATCGGGTGGGAAAGGGGTGGAGAGGACCAGTTGTTCCGGTGAACCGTTGGTTGCCAGGCAAAGTTCCGGAACCACCTGACGGAATCCTTTGGGCGGGATCCATTCCAAATGAAGCATCGCCGGGGCTGCCGGTTTGGCTTTCTGTTCCTTCTTGTTGGAATCGTCCACGCCCTGTTTGGCTTTGCTCATTTCCAGGCGGATGGGGTAGATGCGCCCGCCCACCAGGAAAACCGTCCCGCTGTATTCGCTGTCGGCTCCGGATTTCACCCAGGCGTCAATCACTGGATTTTTGGTGTCATTGACGAACAGGCGCGTGGCGTGCTCGGTTCGGACGATGAACTGGTACTCGCCGGTCACGGGGGGACGGATCGATCCCCGATGGCGCACGGCGAACTGCTTGGCATCGATTCCCTGGACAGGTGGTTCCGTGCCCCAGTCGAAATCCACCACCGGGTCCACCCGCTCCACCACCAGGTCTTCCTTGCGGTAGTTGCGGCTTTTGAAATAGTCGCCCTTCAGTCCGCGTTCGGAACTCCAGCCGGGGTGGCCCCGGAAGCCGGCGATGATGTCGGCCACCGCGTTCCGGAACTGGGGAACCGTGAGCCGCACCACTGACACCCGGGCAGGTGCATTCCGTTCCTGGGCCGTCGGGGAATAAAAACGGTCGAAGACATGGGCCGCCACAGCCTGGGCTTCTTCCGGTGACAAGGATCCCGGTTGCCCCTCGGGCATGGTCTCCTGGATCAGCTTGGTGAGCTGGGCCAGAGACCGCTCACCCCCCAGCGGTTTGCCGTGCCGCTTTGTCCCCTCCCCTTGCTTGCCATGGCAACTGGCGCATTGTTTGGCAAATAAGGCGTCGCCCGCACCGGCCGTTTCCTGGGCCTTGAGACCTGGGGTCACCCAGATCATCACGCCAAGGATGAACAACCAGGCGGCACGGAGGGGAGGCATGGTTGAGGGATCCGGAAAACGGGGTGGGCAAGCAGGCTGTCGAGAATCAGGCGGGTGCCCAAGGGGCTTATAGCCCATTTTACCAAGGTGGAAATTCCTCTGCCAATATAAACCCCGGAGTTTCGGGATCGGCCGGTAAGGTGGGAGTGTCCTTTTTCCAACCGGAGTATCCCTCCAGGGGGGCAGCCCAGAAGTGTGGGAATACCATGGCCTGGAAATGGTGATTTCGGGGGGACAGACTGGAGCCGACCGCGCCGGCCTGCTTGCCGCCGAGGCCTTGGGGATCCCCACCGGCGGTTGGATCCCCAAGGGCTTCCTGGCTTCCGATGGCAAGCATCCGGATTTCGCCATGCGGTTCCGCCTGAAGGAACATCCCAGCCCGCTCTATCCGCCGCGCACCCGGGAAAACATCCGGTTGGCATGCGCGACCCTGTGCCTGGAGGCTGTGGGCGAATTCCGCGGGGTGACCCTCACCCGGGAATTGGCCGACCGGGCGAACAAGCCACTTTTGCGGGTTCGATTCACGCCGGATGCCTTGGGTGGCCTTGGCCCGGAGTCGGATCATTCCACGGTGGCCGA
>Ga0169931_10000955_pt1 | contig 48033 bp, 38 predicted proteins | sample Kivu_15m_20L_FD_129675 | JGI IMG/M metagenome (GOLD analysis project Ga0169931, IMG submission 129675) | Freshwater microbial communities from Lake Kivu, Western Province, Rwanda to study Microbial Dark Matter (Phase II) - Kivu_15m_20L... | ecosystem: Environmental > Aquatic > Freshwater > Lake...
GAATCGATAAGACGGCGCCGCCCGGCGCCAGATATCGTCGGCCCAGCCGCCGAACGATTCCACCCATTCCGATTCCACGTTCGCGGCCGAGGGAGCGCCCAGCGTGCGGGCCGCTTGCGCGGCACGGATCCCGGCCCAACCGGCGCCGGACCAGGTGGCGGCGGTAGCGGCGGCGCGGCGGAACCAGTCCTTGCGCAAGGCGGGCATTTCTCGTAGAAACCGGGCCGGTTTGGCGACACGGAAAAAGAACGGCACGGCGGCCATTTGCCAGCCCTGCTTTTTCAGGCTCTTGGTGACGGGACGGTCGAAGCCGCCCATGCCGAGGCAGTAAAGAAACGGCTGGCGCGCCAGAGCGGCCTGCATCAGTTTGCCGGCCACCGGTTTATAGGCGGCGTCGGCAACGCCTTCCGAGATCGGAAGTCGATAGTGAGAGACCGAGATAGAGCCGCCGTCGAGCAGCCAGGGTTCAAACGTGAGCCAGAACGTGCCGCGGACGACGTCCTGCGGCGATTCCACGGCCAGATAATACTCTTGAAAAAAGTCGCGGCCGGCCAGGGGAGGGAACTCCGGCGTGGGTGTTTCGGGAAACTGTAAATCGTTATCGAGGCCAGCGGCCTGCAGCCGCCGGTTGAAGTCCTTCACGGCGCTGATGAGAGGGGCCGTGAATGGTTGCACTTGAACGTTCATGATCTGGGGGGAGTTGCTCCCGTTATAACAGACATATCGTCAGATCCAACCCCGGCCGGCATAGTAGGCGATTTTTGCCGTTTCGATGCAAAGGTCCAGAAACGCCTGGCCCCGGTTGCGCCAGGAGATGAGCGAACGCTTCTTGATATCGGGCACCGGGAGCGGTTCGCAGACGATGCCGGCGGCGCGGTAGGTGGCCAGGGCGCGGTACATGTGATAGTCGCTGGTGAGCAGGAGTTTGCGTCCAGGCAGGCGCGCGGCGAGGGGGGCCGAAAGCAGCGCGTTTTCGCGTGTGGACATGCTTTCGGTCTCGACTACGATAGCCGATTCGGGTATGCCCGAACCGATGAGAAAATCGCGTACGACGACCGCTTCGGCGGCATGCGGTTTTTCCGCGCCGCCGCCGCTTAACAGGATTTTCGAGGCTCTTCCGGAGCGCCACACGTTGCGCGCATAGACGGCGCGCCAGTAAGCGCCGAGGCCGATCACGCCGTCGGGATGAACGGCGCCGGTGGGAACCAGCAAGACCTCGCCGGAAAGGCCAGGGTCCGGTCCGGCCAGCAAAGCGGCCCACCAGTAGGTGAGCGGTGTTGCATGGACGACGATCACCAGCAGCCCGAGCGCGGCCAGCAGCGCCCGCGCCCGCCTAACCAATGCGGATGCCATGGCGCGTTTTCCGGGGCAGCAGCGCCGGCGCGCCGGCGGCCCATGCCTCGAATTCGATCGGCAGCAACTGGCTGAAGTCGACCAGCCGCGGCAACAGCAGAGGCTCATCGCCGGCTTGCGCCAGTCCGGTATCGCAAGTGGTGGCGGTGTGAACGCCGGCCTCGCGCAGCCAGGGAATGAACTCGGATTCGTGCACGCCGCTGGGATAACAAAAATGCAGGGGATCGGCCGCGGTGCCGGAGGTTTTTAGCGCCTGGCGGTTGTCGGCGATTTCGCGCAGGAACAGAGCGCGGTCGAGCGGAGTTCGATGACGGTGCGTGTGCAGTTGCATGTCGGCCCCCTGGGCGGCGAGCGCGGCGGTTTCGGCCGGTGTCAGCAGATGCAGCCGGCGTTCGCGCCGCATGGTCCGGTCATGGGCTTCGGCGCCGGCGGCGGCGGCCAGGCGAGTGAGCATCTCGTCCTTTTCCGCACCGCCCCAGCCTTGTGCATCAGCGTAAGTTTCCAAATGGGCCCGGACAGCGTTGCGTTCCGCGGCGGTTTGGCAGGCCAGGGAAATATCCTGTCCGGTGACATCGCGCAGCGAGACGCTCTCGCGTCCGGACTTCCAGAGCAGGTACGACGCGGCGATGCCAAACACGGGCCGGTTGAAAGCGCTGTAGTAAGTCGTCAGATAAACCGTGGCCGGGAAACCGTACCGGGAAAGAAGGGGCCAGGCACGTTGCTGAAAGTCGAAAAAGCCGTCGTCGAAAGTCAACGCCGCGGCGCGCGGGGGCAGCGTGCCGGCGCGAAGGCGTTCCACGGCTTCGCCGAGCGGGAGCACCTGAACGCCGAGCGCCGCCAGCGCCTCCAGACGGGACTCAAACAGCGCCGGACTCATGAACAAACTCGAGTCCCATTCATGCTCATCGGCCAGCGAAATGCCGTGGTAACATACAATCAACAATCGGTTCCTGCGCCAGCCGCTATCAAACAAGCGCCGCAGAATGCCGGTCTGTTTGGCGGCTTGGAAAAGCGTCAATTTCAGTTTTCGGTACAGAGAAAAACTCCCCCCGCCGGGCGCAACGCCACGGTTAGAACAGACACAGTGATCGCATCCATCCGCAAACGGCTAAAGCGTAGTAAGTGGGCTCTCATCGCCTATACCATTTTGCACAGTACGCGCGTGCGGTGGCGGTTTGAGCAAGGAAAGTTTGACTCGATTACCGGGTCGACGCACATGAAGTTCACCGACGAGCAGAGCGTCGCCTACTGCTTGCGGCAGTACAACGAGTACTTTCAATACGGCCATTTGACGCCGTCGATGCTGGAAGGCCGCACGGTGCTTGAGTACGGACCGGGCGACAACGTCGGAGTCGGATTGTTGTTTATTGCCGCCGGCGCGCGGTTCTACGCGGCCACCGATAAGTTTGACGCCATCCGCGACGTGGAAAAAGAGCGGCGTATTTATCAGAAGCTGCGCGACGGATTGCGGACCGATGCTGAGCGCAGCCGGTTTGACGACGCCGTCGATCTTTCTCAGGGCATCCGCTTTAATCCCGAGCGGGTCAAGTGTGTGTATGGCGTTGGCGCCGAGGATGCCGATACGCAGTTCACCGAACCGTTCGATATTCTGATTTCCCGCGGCGTGCTTCAGGAAATCTATGAGGGCGAGAAGTTATACACGAGCATGGACAAACTGCTCAAGCCCGGCGGTTGGATGCTGCACAAGGTCGATCACCGCGACTATGGGTTATTTAACGCCAACGGTTTTCCGGCGCTTGAGTTTCTGACCGTGCCCGAGACGGTTTATCAACTGATGGCGAAAAAGAGCGACCGCCCCGCGCGGCGGCTGATCGATTTCTACCGTGGCCAGATGAAAGCCCGCGGCTACCGCGCGGCGATCTACAAGGCGTATCTGATCGCCGACTACCATCATGCCAATCCGCATGAGATCGTTCCGCATAAGACGAAGCTCGAAAAAGGCGTCGACTACACAGCCGAACACGAAGAGATGATCCGCAAGATCCGGCCGCGCCTGGTGGAACCGTTCCGGAGCTTGCCCGAGGCGGATCTGATGGTAGCCGGAACGTTTCATGTGGCGCAGAAGCCGCCGTTCAGCAACGATGGCCCGCCGGAGTGCGTGGCGCTGTAGCTGGGCGCCGCTTTTATTTCATCCCGTTTTATTTCATCCAGGGCGGCCGGCCGTAGGGATGAAAGTTGCGCCGCATGCCGTCGCGCAAGCCTTGCCAGGCCGCGGTGACGTTGTTCCATTTGCGCTGTTTGGGGTCGGAAAGAATGTGCCGGGCGCACCAGAGTATGTTGCGGATGTTGGAGATCCAGAACGACGTTCCATTGATCTCCATGCCCGCGGCGCGAAGGTGCTCGAGCGTCAGGAAGTTATTCCGGAAGGTGAAGTAGTAACTCATCCGGTCCATGCCCTTGGACCAGCCGAAATCCTTGCGGAAACCGGTGCGGTTGATATAAATCGGATTGGTGTGGAAGGACGCCTGCAGTCCGTAAATCACATCGTCGCCGTACATGAAATAACGGGTGTCGGGTAAACCGATCTTATCGATCACGCGGCGGTGAATCAGCGGACCTTCGAAGTTGCTGTAGTTGACCACCATCCAATCCTTGCCGTTGGCAAAGGAGATCTCGCGCGGGAACATGCGCACTGTCAGAACGTGAAAGTCCCACATACCTTCAAAGTGCCAATTGCCGTCGGCGAGATCCTTGCGCATGTGGATGAAGTCCGACAGACCGCGGTATTCCAACAGCGCGGCCAGCGCGTCGGGGTAGGCTTCGACGTCGTCGTCCATGATCCAGAGCCAGTCATAACCGCGGGCGTGGGCTTCCTTCATGCCGGCGGCGAAACCGCCCGATCCGCCGGTATTTTCCGGCATGTGCATCACTTCCAGTTGCGGAAACTCGGCGGCCAGCAACGCGGCCGTGTTGTCGGTGGATGCATTGTTGACGACGAGGATATGATCGAGCGGGCGTGTCTGCGCAAGGATGGCGGTGAGGCACTTGCGCAGCAGCGCGGCACGGTTGAAAGTAACGATGACCGCGCAGACTTTTCCTTCGGGCGCGACCGGCGTCACTTAGGAACGACCTCGTCGGCGAACAGCTTCAACGCGCGGGCGACGGCCTGATCCATGTTGTAGTACTTATAATCGGCCAGCCGGCCGGCAAAAAGAACCTTGCCGCCGAGCGAGTCCGCTTCGCGCTGGTATTTTTCGTAGTGGGCGCGGTTGTCGGTGCGGGGAATGGGATAGTAAGGCTCATTCTCGCCGCGTTTGTAGGCCTGCGGATATTCAACGACGACGGTAGTTTTGGGAAGCGTCTGGCCGGTGAGATACTTTTGCTCGGTGATACGGGTGAAGTCGTGTTCGTTGGGATAGTTGACGGTGCCGACGGGTTGATGGTGCTCGCAGTCGAGCGTGCGGAAATCGAAGCGCAGGCTGCGGTAAGGCAAATCGCCATGGATATAGTCGAAATACGTATCGATGGGGCCGGTGTAAATCATCCGGTCATAACGGATTTCGCCGTCGATCTCGCGCCAGTCGGTATTGAGCAGCACGCGGATGTTGCGGTGATTGAGCATGCGTTGAAACAACGCCGTATAGCCCTGGAGCGGCATCGATTGCCAGGTGTCCTGAAAATAGCGGTCGTCGCGGCTGATGTAGACCGGCACGCGGCCGGTGACGCCGGGGTCGAGCTGGTCCGGATCGAGTTCCCACTGCTTGCGCGTGTAGTGCAGAAACACGTTGTCGTAGATGTAGCCGGCCAGCATGCGGAGATCGGCGTTTTCGCTCTCGCGCATTTTGAGAATGGGGACCTTGACGCCATAGCCGTAAGTCGCCAGCAACAGATCCTCGAGCTTGCCGGCGTGGCGGGCCGGAAAGACGCCGTAGAGTGAATTGATGTTGAAGGGGACGGGGATCTGCTTGCCGTCGACAACGCCGAGAACCTGATGATAGTAAGGCCGCCACTCGGTGAAGGCGCTCAGGTAGTCCCAAACGGTTTTTGAGTTGGTGTGAAAAATATGTGGGCCGTACCGGTGCACCAGAACGCCATGTTCGTTGTAATAGTCATAGGCGTTCCCGCCGATATGAGGACGGCGGTCGAGGAGGAGAACTTTTTGGTTGAGTTGTGTCGCGATTCGTTCGGCCAGCGTGCATCCGGTGAATCCGGCCCCAACAATTACCCAATGTACATGCATTCGAGATTATTACCCCTGAGCATAGCAGCAGTCTGCTATCTCTTGAGTTTATCGGCCCGATCGGCCGTTTCCCCTAGACCCGGGCCGCACATTCCAGCCCTCTGGAGCCTACGCCATGCGCGATCCTAAGGAAATCGTCTACCGGCTGAAGCAGCATGTGGCGAATCTGGGGTTGCTGTTACGTCCGCCGCCTCCTCCTCCGGGTGGACCGGCTGGAAGACTGGCGGGGTTGCCGGATCCGGAGGCGGTGGCGCGCGCGCTGCGTGGCGGCGCCTATGCGGACGAGATCGGACGCCTGGCTGGAGAAATTCTCAACGGCCGTTACCGGCTGTTCGGCGAAACGGTGAATCTGGGCGATGCACCGGCCTGGCGGCGGGATTGGAAGACCGGCCTCGAGAGCGGACTCTCCTACTACCGCCGCGTCGACTATCTGAACCCGGAGCGCGCCGGCGATCACAAGCGCGTCTGGGAACCGGCGCGTCATCAACACCTGGTGCTGCTGGCGCAAGCGGCGCTGTTGGGAGAAGCCGAAAGCGCCACGGCCATGATCGAACGCCAGATCACCGGGTTCCTCGACGCGAATCCGTTTCAGCGCGGCATGCATTGGGCCAGTGCGCTGGAGGTCGCGTTTCGGGCGCTGAGCTGGATCTGGATCGATCATCTGGCGGGCGCGCAACTGCGGCCCGAGGCGCGGAAGCGGCTGCGGCAGGGGTTGTACTGGCACGGCTGCCATCTCGAGCGCAATCTCTCGATTTACTTTTCGCGCAACACGCATCTGCTTGGCGAAGCGGTCGCGTTGCATGCGCTGGGCGTGTTGTATCCGGACTGGCCGCGCGCGGAGCGATGGCGGCGAACGGGCGCTGAGATTTTGGCAGGCGAGATCGATTATCAAGTACTGGCGGATGGAGCCGATTTCGAGCAGTCGAGTTATTACCACATCTACGCGCTCGACCTGTTTCTCTTTCACTGGCTGCTGGCGGGCAGACCGGAGTCCATGCGCCCGCGGTTGGAGGCGATGGCGGTTTATCTGGAAGCGCTGACGGGACCGGACGGCTCGATCCCGCTTACCGGCGACGACGATGGCGGCCGGATGTTCCATCCCTACGGTGAACGGACGATGTTTGCGCAGGCGACGCTGGCAACGTGCGCGGCCGCATTGGACGGGCTGGCGTTGCGGTTCGATCCGGACCAACTCCCGGCGCAGGCGGCCTGGTGGCTGGGGGCCGATGCGCTGCGCGTCCCGCCGGGGCGCGCCGAAGCGGCGTCGCGGTTATTTCCCGACGCCGGATTGGTGGTGATGCGGGCGGGTGATATCCAGGTACTGGTTGACGCGGGCGGATTCGGATCGCGGCGCGGCGGCCATAGCCATTCCGATTCGCTGCAGGTGCTGATTCGCAAAGGCGCCGCTGAGATACTGATCGACCCGGGCACCTACACGTATGTCTCGGACCGGGAGAAGCGGAACTGGTTTCGGTCGTCGATGGCCCACAACACGGTCTGCGTGGATGGAAAGAACCAAGCGGAAATCGACTATCCGTTCGGGTGGCGAAGCCGTCCCTCGGTCGGTGTGGAGCAATGGGCGCCGGGCGAGGCCGAGGACCGATTAACGGCGGTTTGCCGGTACGGAGAGGTGACGCACCGGAGAACGGTGATCTTCGAAAAACCGGCGCGGGTGCGGGTGATCGATGAGATCGACGCGGGGCCGGGCGTTCATACGGCCGAACAGTTCTGGCACACCGGAGGAGACCGCCGGCGGGTACGCGCGGCGGGTATCGTTTGGGCGAACGGGTGGCGATCGCGGTGTTTTGGCGAGATCGAGGAAAGTGAATACGGAGTGGTGACGGTGAACGGCGAAGGGGTGCTGCGGCTGGAGGCGGAGATTTTTACGGGGTGATCAGTTGCCGCGCTTGACGCCGATCTGAATATACTGCCCGCCGAGAGGGACGCGCTTCAGAGAGCTCTCAATGCGCCCGAGCATTCCAAATAGGGCAGCCGGGACGTAGAGGAAATAGTTCGCGGGTGTGGCGGTCAGACCGGCCGATCGCAACAAGCCGGCGGCTTCTCCGGCGGTGAGGAGAATCGCGTTTTCATCGACGGGACTACGTTTGACCACAAGCTGCGTCATTGGATTGAACGGGTTATGTTCGATCAGCGCGAACATTCCGTTCGGCCGCAGAAGGCGGGTTATCTCGCGGGTTAAACCGGGGCGGTCGGGCGGCGGAACGTGATGATAGACACAGACGGCGGTGATCAGATCAAAGCTCGCATCCGGATAGGGCGCGGCGCCGGGATCGGTTTGCAGGCGGACATCCAAGCCGCGGCATGCCGAGAGCATTTCTTGGGAGACGTCGCAGCCGGCGGAGCTGGAAAAACGGCCAGCGCCGAGTTTTAGCAGATGACCCTGCCCACAGCCGAAGTCGAGCCAATCGAGTGCGTGCGCCGGACGGCCCAAGGCGGCCAGCATAGCCAACAAAACGTCGATTTTTCGCTTGTGGAAGAAGTCGGCGCCGGCAAACCACTCACGAGTTGGTTCCCGGTCTAATTCTCCATAACTGGCTGCGTAGCGGTCGAACTCGGAATCGGGAGGCGGCAACATGGTGTCGCCTAGTGCGGACTTTATCGGTGAGTTTGATCGTGGAGATGCAAAATCAGTAACGCGGTGTTAACCGCTACTTTAGACAGGCGTGGCTTGATCGCGAGATCGTTTGTCGGAGCTGCGGGCGTGGTCGATTAAGTAGAGTGGCCTGGCTTTGGACTGTTCGTAGATTTTCGCCACATACTCGCCGGTTACGCCGATTGCGATCAGGATGAACGATCCGATCAGACACAGAGTGACCATGATCGATGTCCATCCGGGAACAACGGGCAAACCCAGAAAATAGGTAGCCAGCGAGTAGATCCCCGCGCCGATTCCAGCAAAGAGCACGGCCAGACCCATGGCGAAGACCAGCCGCAGGGGAGCCGGAGAAAACGAGATCGCCGCGGTCCAGGCGAACACGATCATTTTTCGTAGCGGATATTTCGTTTCGCCGGCGGCGCGCGGCGGCCGGACAAAACGGACCGCCTTTTGCGGAAACCCGGCCCAGGCGACCATGCCGCGCAGGAAGCGATGTTGTTCCCGCATGGCCGAAAGACCGTCCAGGCACTGGCGGGAAATGAGGCGGAAATCGCCGGTGTCGGCCGGGAGCCTGCTATCGACGGCGAAACGCATGGTTCGATAAAATGCCCAGGCCGTGAACCGTTTGAACCAACCCTCGCCGAGGCGTTTTTCGCGCTGCGCGTAGACGACATCGAAGCCGTTGCAATATTCGCGCAACATCTCATGTACGATCTCGGGCGGGTCTTGCAGATCGGCATCCATCAAAACAACCGCGTCGCCATGCGCGTGATCGAGACCGGCGGTGGCGGCGATCTGGTGGCCAAAGTTCCGCGACAGCGCCAGGACTGTAATCATGGGCGATTGTTTTGCCCACGCCAGAAGCTTGGCGAGCGTACCGTCGGAGCTGCCGTCGTTGACAAGAATTACTTCGCACGGACAGGGCAACGTGGCGACGAACCGTTCAAGCGACTCGCGGAGCAATGGCACCATCTCGGCCTCGTTGTAGAGTGGCAGGACGAGGGAGAGAAGCCCCGGCAAAGGGCGCTCGAAGAGGATTTCGCTATCGTTGTTTGCCATTATTTCTTACGCGGAACCGCCAACCGCTCCCATATCTTGTACCCATTCTGGTCGTAGACCACTTGGTACTCATCCTCCAACAGACGCTTCATATGCGCAAAGACCGCGGGTCTCTCGGTGCGAAAGATCTCCATGATGCCGGTCCAGTTCGATTCCTGGACAATGAAGTCGGGCCGGAGTTGGGTGTGATATCCCATTAGGGTATCGTCGGTAAGTTTCGAATCGAACCCGATTCCGAATCCCAGTTCAGCGCTCGCCATGATTACTTTTCCGTCCCGGGCCGGTTGGGTCAAAAACCGGGCGGCCGGAAGAAACTGATTTTCGTAAACGTTGATTCGGGAGCGCAGCAAGGATCCGCCGGTTTGAATCATCACGAGACCGGCCAGTCCGGTTGCGACAAACCAGCGGAGGCGGGGCCAGTGCGTCCAACTCCATTCGGCGGCAATGGCCAACAATGCCGCGAACGGCACCGTCATATAAACCAGATACCAGGTCTGCTTATGGCCGTCGAGATAGGTCATGATGACAAACTGAAGCAGAACCAACACGGCGAACATGCGAACGGGAACGCGACGCCGTAAATCGGCGCGGCCCAGCACCACGGCCAGACCCACCAGCCAGGCAAGAAGTATAAAGCTCTTGATCCAGATCGGCCCGGAATGAGCGGCCGAGTGAGTGCCAAGACCGTAACCGATCAGATAACGTTCCGATATCTCCCGTAGAAATGCATTGAACGGCGTCAGAATTCCGGATACTCGGCCGGCGGTAACCGCGGTGCCCAGAAACTGTGCGCGAAAATGTTCCGGATTTTCACGGATGTAATTGAACCAGAGCCCGCCGCCGGCGAGATAGGGGACCATACAAGCCAGGCAGAGAGAGAAGGTGATGCGCCGGTGGTCGAGAACGAGGGTCAACATAACCAGCCAGAGAAATAACATCACACCGAGAAAATGGGTGAGTCCAGCGGCGCAGGCGAACACATGGCTTAGCAGAATCGCCGCGGTGAAATGTGTTTCCCGAAGCCGTAGATAGAGCCAGATCGAAAGAGACCCGAGCGTGAGACAGAGCATGTCGTAGCGCCCGAACGAACCGGCTTGCACGAAGTAGTAATCGGTCGCAAGGAGAACCGTTCCGATTGCCGCGGCGAATCGTCCGGCCAGCCGCAGCAGGATGCCATGCCAGCAGGCGATCGAAACCAGCCCGCAGAGCAGCGACAGCGCGCGCATGGAGAACAAGCTAAAGCCGACGAGTTTGTACCAGGCCGCCTGGACAAGAAAATAGGCGGGCAACACCCAATAGGTTCTTTGGTTGATACCGGTGAGACCGATACTTGTCTCCTCCATCACGGGGGTGCCCATGTAGCCCTTGGTCGCCAGCGTGAATCCGGCGCTGGCGAACCAGCCTTCATCGCTCCAAGGCCGCTTGGTGACAATGCTCATCCACGCACAAACGACATACGCGATGACGGCCGCCGCAAGAAGTGCCCATCGCATATTGCGCGACAGGTAAGATGCATCAGTTTGCTGAGAGTTCGGGCCGCCGGTTGTATTGGATGTCAACATGTATCAGGCAAACATCATCCATGAACTAGCCATCGACATCTGTCAACAGTTTCTTTAGTTTGGGCCGCATGAACCTCAACTGCTATTATTGCCACCACCGGAGACCTTGGCAAGCCGTGTTACCGGCTCATGTCCCCGGCCAAGGCGCGGTAAACAGCGGCGACGGCGGCGAGATTTTCCATGCCGGTCCCGGCGGTGGACGCGGATTTGTGTCCCGCTTCCAGTTGTGCGATGACGGCGGAAGCCAGCGCTGCGGAGTCGTCAATCGGAACCAGCGTCACCCCGGGCGGTCGCATTCCGTTGTCGGTGGCGATGACGGGCGTGCCGACGGCGAGCGCTTCCCGGACCGAGATGGCGTCGCCGTCATAGAGCGTTGTGCGGAGGCAGACATCGGCATCGCGCATGGCGGCGAGCACGGAAGCGTGCGGGACATCGCCGCATAGCAGGACGCGGTCCTTCCATGGCAGCGCGGCGGCGGCGGCGCGGATTTCGGCCTCGCGCCGTCCGTAGCCAGCGATGGCGAGGCCAGCGCGGGGAAAGCGTTCGACAATGGCGCCCATGGCCTGGAACTGGGAAGCGATGTTGTATTCCGGTTCGAATCCGGAGGCGGAAAAGATACGGTGCGAGCAGGAGGCGAAGAAGCTGCCGAGGGGCTCGGGCAGCGGGCCTTCGGCGGGGGCTTCGGCGAGGGCGAAGGGAACGATGGCGTGCACGCGGGCCGGGTCGGCGCCGAGGGAGACGAAGTAACGGCTGAGTTCGCCATTGACGCCAATGAGAGCGTCCAGCCGCCGCAGAATGAACGCCGCGGGAGAGGATGGACGCAGCGCGCGGCCGGCGTCCGATGTGGGGTAACCGCCGGAATGAAAGGTCAGCACGGTACGGCGGCCGGGAAGCAGGGAAGCGAACAGACTTAGTCCAAGCAGCCGCGGCGAAAGCGTGCCGCCGAAGTGCAGATGGATAATCGCCGCTTTCCGGCCCAAAAGCAGCGAGACGACTTCCAGCGCGTTTTCCGGCACATGGACGCCTTCTTCCCGTTGCTGGCGATAGCGGGTGAGATTGATCACCTCGCACGGGATGCCGCCGTCGCGGAGGTAACGCCAGAGCGCGGCAAGATGGGTTTGCACGCCGCCATGAGGAGGCGGAAACGGGCCGAGCAGAACAACCAGCGGATGGCCGCCGGTTTGGGGAGAGGTTTTCCGCAAAATGTCATCATGCCATACTGGCATTTGTGATATCTTCCAACGGCGTTACGGTAGTCGGACTAGGGTATGTTGGTTGTGTTTCGGCGGCGTGTTTGGCGGGCCAGGGGCACACGGTCTTCGGTGTTGACCGGGACGAATATAAAGTGCAATCGGTCAATGACGGCGTGGCGCCGTTTTATGAACCGGGACTTGAAGAGTTGATCGCCGAGGGACGGCGGACCGGTCGATTGTCGGCGACGACATCGCTTACCGATGCGTTGGCGTCGAGCCGCGTGGCGCTATTGTGCGTCGGCACGCCGTCGGAGAAGAACGGCAATCTAGGGCTGGACCAGTTGCGCCGCGTGACGGCCGAAATCGCGGCCCATGTCCCATCACGCAACGGAGCGCCGCTGGTTGTTGCGGTTCGCAGCACGGTGTTTCCGGGCACCTGCGACGATGTGGTCGGCAGCGTGATCGGCGGATTGCCCGGTGTGAGCGTGGTGAGCAACCCGGAGTTTTTGCGCGAGGGTACGGCGGTAAAAGATTTTCTCGTTCCCGCGATGGTGGTTGTCGGCGGGGCAAATAAGGAAGCGGTCGATACAGTAGCGGGGCTGTATGCGGGATTGCCGGGCGAGGTCTGCCTGGTGTCGCTGCGCACCGCGGAGATGATCAAGTACGCCTGCAACGCGTTCCACGCGCTGAAGGTATCGTTTGCCAATGAGATCGGGACATTGAGCGCTTCGTTGGGCGTGCAGCCCGAAGAGGTCATGACGACGCTTTGCCGGGATACGCATTTGAACATTTCGACGGCATACCTGCGGCCCGGGTTTGCGTTTGGTGGATCGTGCCTGCCGAAAGACCTGCGCGCGTTGAACTTCCGCGCCTCGCGGATGGATCTATCGCTGCCGTTGTTGGACTCGATTCTGCCGAGCAACCGGCGGCATCTACGCCGCGCCATCGACGCCGTGATGGGGTTGCCGGCCGCGCGAGTTGGCATCTTCGGCCTCGCCTTCAAGGAAAACACCGACGATCTGCGCGAAAGCCCGGTGGTGATGATGCTAGAGCAGCTTCTCGGCAAGGGCCGCGAGATGCGCATCTTCGATCCGCATATTCAACTGGACCGGATCTATGGGAGCAATCAGCGCTATTTGCTGGAGGCGATTCCGCATATCGGCCGATTGATGGAGCCCTCGCTTGACGCGATGCTGGGATGGGCCGACCACATCGTTTTAGCGCAGAAACCGAGCGCGGAGATGCGGGCCCGCGTCGCGGCGAGCGGGTTGCCGGTATTGGACCTGTTCGATCTGAGCGGCGTTTCCAAACCGGCCGCGGAGAGGATGTAGGCAAGCCTGGCGCGGGCTGCCGGGCGCATGCGGAAAGCCCGTCCCTATCTGCTGTTGGCCACCGCGGCGGCGATATCAATCGCTGCCCTGCAATGGCAAGGCGGCGCCTACCAGGCCGAGTTCACTGGCGCCGCCGACGAGCCGTCCTATTTCGTAACCAGCCTGATGGTTCGCGACTATCTCGGCTTGTGGCCGAAACCGGCGCCGTTGCCGTGGGCCGAGCAATACTACATCCACTATCCGAAGGTCGCCTTTGGACACTGGCCGCCGGGCCACTTCGTGTTGCAGAGTGCGTGGTGGATCGTATTTCCGGCCACGCGGACGACGGCGCTTTGGTTCAATGTGGCATGCGGCGTGGCGATCGTCCTGCTGTTTTTCTCTCAGGCCCGGCGGATACGGGCCGGTTGGCCGGCATGGGCGGCGGCGGCGCTTTTGTTGGCCGCGCCGGTCATGCAGGAAGCGATGGCGCTGACGATGGCCGAGGGAACCAGCCTGTTGGCGGCGGTGCTGTTTTTCGAGGCGATGCGGCGATGGATGGAATCGCCGTCGGCGCGTGGTGCGGCGCTGGCGGTGTTGGCGATTGGCGCGGTGTTTTCGATTAAGGCGACGGCGGTGGCGCTGGTGCCGGGCGCGGTGCTGGTGGTGATGTGGAATGGAGCGTGGCGGCAACTGTTGCGACCCTGGGCCGCGGCAGCATTAACGGTGGTGGCGGTCCTGGGAGCGCTGTTGATGTGGCTGGGTGGGGGCGTTACTTCGATACGCCGCTGGGGCGGTTTGGGCGCCAACATCCCCTGGCGTATCGATCTGCTGCCGGACCTGGGCGGATGGGGGCTGCTGATCCTGGCCTGCGGCGGCGTTTTGATCGCGGTGCGCCATACCGAAACTACCGTGCGGCTGGCCGCCGCGCAGCTTTGCGGGATGGTCGTGACCTCCTACTTTGTCCGCGCCATGCGTGAGCCGCGCCATTGGATCTTCGCGCTTCCCGTGGTGCTATTGCTGGCGCTGGCGGCTTATCACTGGCTGGAGCGGCGGACGAAGCTGGCGCCGGTGGCGGCCGTGCTGGTGGCGGCGCTGGTTCCCTTCGGTATGTACAGGCAGCAACCCGCCGGTTTTACCGCGCTGGCCGGGCAACTCCGAACACCGGAGCGGATGTTGATCTCGTCTCCGGCCGGATGGACCGAAGGTGGTTGGATCGCCGTGCTGGCGGAGCGGGAGCAGCGTCCGGCGAGTACGATTTTGCGAGCGACCAAGACGTTCGCTCAAATCGACTGGAACGGAAACTCGTATAAGCCGCTGGCGGAGACGGCCGAGCAGGTGGACCGCAAGCTGGACGAGAGTGGCGTCAACATCGTTGTGTTGCACGACACGCCCGCCGCGCGGCCGCATCCACATCACAAGCTACTGGCCGATACGCTACGTGACAGCGCCTCCTGGCGCCGCTGCGGAGAAGCCTTGGAAGTGTCGGCGTATTGCCGCGCGGCGGCGCCCCGGTATGCGCCTCTGCCGGTGCGCATCGATCTACGCCGGCATATCGGCAAAGCGGTCGAAGAGGCACGTTAACCCGGAGCCGCCGCCGGTTCCTTGACGTAGTGCATCGTCGCCGCCAGAAGGAAAGCGGAGACCAGGTTTAGAGCCACCGCCACACCGACATAGGAGTACGCCCACGAGCCGGCAAACAGGAGCAGCGAGCCCATCGTGCCGGCGGCCAACTGCAATCCCGAATACAGCGGATAGCGCTTGGAAACAAGCAGGAACTGCAGACGGAACGCATTGAGGTTGATGATCCAAACGCCGATCAGCAACAGTTGCAACGCCCAGACCGTTTCCGGAAACCGTTGCTTGGCGACGAGCCCGACAACCCAACCGGCCAGAGGCAACGAGAGCGGAATGCCGATCGTATAAGCGATTGTTGTATAGAGCTGGAAGCGGCGCATGGCGGCGAAGCTGCGCCGCGGATCTTCCTCGTAAAGCCGGCTCAGCCGCGGATAGACGGCCTGCAGGAGACTGGCCAGGGGAAACATCTGCCAGACCTCGGACAGCCGCGCGGCCAGCACAAATCGCCCGGTCACGCTTTCATCGTGAAACAGGCCGAGCGAGAACGTGCGCGCCGCCGTATAAGAGTTTTGAAACAGCCAACTGACAAATGGATGCCAGCCCTCCTGAAGGCTGCGCCACAACTCGGCGGGCCGCGGCCGGTGGAGTTCGAGGCCGAAACGGCGCACGGCCAGCCAGAGGCCGGCGGCATTCAAAACAAGCTCGCTGACGCCGTTGATGATGGGCATCAGGTAGAAGTCGCTTTCCTGGCGCACGAACAGGAAGATGGAGGCGGTGATCACCAGGCGGCTGGCGGTGAATAGATAGGTGATGTACTCCATGCGCTCGATGCCCTGAAAGAAGCAGACCGTGGAGAACGCCGACGCGCCGGCGCTGAGGAAAGTAAGCAGATGGATGTCCCAATGCGAGCGCAGTTTGTCGCTCGCCGCCAAGGCCGAAAACAGGATCAACAAGCAGAGCAGCGAGAGACCGAGGCGAATCCACAATACGTTGGAATAGGCACGGGAACGCGCGCCGGGATCGTCCTGCGCCAGCGAGATAACGCGGGTGGCGCTGAGATCGAATCCGTAGTCGATAACCAGCTTGAAGTACTGCCCGAGCGATTGCGCGAACGCAAGCAGCCCATAGTTGGCGATGCCCAGCGTACGAACCAGATAGGGCATGGTGAGCAAGGGCAGCCCGTAATTGGTGATTTGAATAAAGCCGAGCGCGAGGAAATTGCGCAGCACGGCGGGATCACGGCGGACCAGGTCGGCGGCGCGCGCTAGCAACTCGGTGATCACGATCCGGTCACTGGGCCGCGGCGAAGGTCGAGAACTCGCCCTGCGCGACGGAGCTGGCGCATAACAAACGGTAGAAGTAGCGGGTATCCGGCTTCAAGCCGTCGACGGTGATCACGTGGCGGTCGCCGGTCGAGGTGTCGCGGGTGCGGAGCGGGTTTTCAAACGCCTGCGTCTCGGCGAGTTCGAGAAGACAAGGGAAGTTGTCGGGAGGATAAAGCACGACGCTCACCGAGGTGGACGCCACTTCGCCGACCCACTGCGCGCGGATCTGGCCTGTCCGCTTGTCGACCTCGTCGATATCGGCGCCGGGATCGGTTCCGTCGGCGGAGGCGCTCTTGAACGGGCTGGAAGCGTTAATGCGCCAGTTGGCGGCCGCGGCGTTCTCGAATCCAAGAACATCCTCGCCCTCGGTGCGTTGCTGGACGAAGTAGTTGGCGGCCGCGTTGGGGTAGTTGCGCTGCAGTTCGGTCATGCGTGTTTCCGGACCCGCGACGATGATGTTGTTGGAGAACTCGTAGCTGGTGTTGGGGATGCGCAGCGCCATCGAATTCAGGACGGTTTGTTCGTTTGCGCGATTAATGGGCACGCCGTTTGGCAGGATGGACGGCTCGCTCCAGCGGATGCCCACGCCGCCGCCGGCCTGGGTGCGGTTTACCCAAAGGATATTGTCGCGGAAGTCGAGTCCGCTGAAGGCGGCATAGGAGCCGTGCAGAAATGCCGGACCGGTACCGCGGTTGTCGATGACGGTGTTGTGGCGGAAGATGATGTCCTCGGCGCCGTTGGCTATGGCCAGGATCTGGCCGCGTGTGGGGCCATAGTTCTTTTCGGCCCATTTGAAGCCATCGATGCCGGTGATGACATTGTGGACAATCGTCACGCGTTGCGTGAGCTTGGTGTTGCGGAAACCGACGTCGTCCTGTCCGGTGATCTGCGCAAAGCCGCTTCCGTTGCGGACAATGTTGTAGCGAATGGTGAGATCGGCGACCTGGTAGTTATTGGCGTCGGGTCCGTTGGAGCCGGCGGCGCGCGGCGTGATGATAAACGCCTGGCCGCCGGTGAGAGTGCTCCAGAAGTTTTCGATGATATTGCCCTCGAACATAACGCGGCGGCCACGCTTGAGTTCAATCGGGCCGCGCACGTCGCGGCAAGGGCCGTCGGCGGTAGGAGAGCCGCAGCGGAATACGTCGTTGTAGGAGAATGTATTGCGTCGGACGTCAATGTCGTCGCGCGGAACGCGCGGGTCATTGTCATTGAGAAACAGCAAAATGCCCGCGCCGCGAATGTAGTTGTTGTAGATCCGGAACGGACCCGCGCCTCCAGTGATATTGATGACCTGCGCGCCGGCGGACGGATTGTAGGGGTGAACGCCGGGAGCGACGCGCATATCAAACCAGGAGTTGATCACGGCGACGCGCGAGCCGTTCATATCGAGGCCGCGAACCACGCTCGCCGCCGGCGGTACGCGGAAAATACACCGGTCGACGATGACGTTCTCGTGGGCCACCGCGTAGTTGCCGATGTTGAGCAGGTTGCTGTAGCTGGTGCCGGTTGGTTCGGCGGGTTCGAAGATCAACCCGAGGAATCGGTATCCGCGCACGACCTGTTCGTATGGATTGGACAAGGCCGATCCACCATCGCCGCGTGGAGTCACCGGGATCCAGAAGTTATCGCGCAAGCAGCGGTGCAGGCTGAACTGAGGACCGGCTTCGGTTCCCTGCTTTAAGAAGAACTGGCCGGCTTCGCAGCCACCCGGAAGCACTTCGCCGGCGCGGTAGGTGGAAAGCGTGTCCATGGGATTCCAGGTATTCGGCGCAGTGCAGACATGAAACTTGTTTTCGGCCGCGAACGGGCGCAGCCAGTAGAACTCTTCGGGTGAGCATTCGCGCGGTAATTCATTGCCCGAGTTGGAGGGGATTGCATTGGTCGCTATGCGTGCCATCGAGCGTTCCCACATCGGAGAAACGCGCATCCCTTCCGGAGGAAGATCGGCATTGGCGGCCGCCGAGCGGATGACGACAACTCCGGGTCCGTTCGCATTGGGGCCTCTCTTGGGCAGGAATTCGAAGTTGCCGTAACAAATGGACCCGGGCGGGATAAGGACCTGATGATTTAAGTTGCCGTCGGCACGCGACGCTCGTTCAAGCTGTGTCTGCAGATCGGAGCACTGGTTATCCACCGTAAAACTTTCGCCGTTGATTTCCGGCATCGCGGTGTCGAAGGTCCGCGGTTCGACGGCGGTTTCTACCGGCTCGGCGCCGGCGCGAGCCGTGCGGGCCGTTTGGTTCGGTGCACACCGCAATTGCGTGCCGCCGGGCTGCGGTTCGTAACAGATTCGGAAATGCACATCGCGGTCCGGCGTTAATCCAGTGATGAGAATCACGCCGGCGCTTTGCACCGCCGACGGTGAGGTGTAATATCCATAGCGCTCATCGACGCCGTAGATAATGCGGTATAAACCGGCCTGCGTGGTTCGAAAGCCGACCCGCATCGACGTCTTGGTAATGGCGTCCACCTGGATGCCGGACAAGTTCACCTCGCTCTGCCCCCACGCTTTATACAAGCCGGCCGTTACCACGGCCAGCAGGCCAAGCGCCAGCAGCGCGAATACACGGTGTTTGCGCACATGCATCATGGATACTCCCATTCACCCCTATTATCGACTGATTTTCCGATCCACCATTAGCCCCTTTTTCGTAAACACTTTTCATAGCTGCCGATGTTGAGGCTAACCAAATCGCCAAGGGCGTGTTTTGCTTCGGCGCGGCGGCGCGCCGAAGCGCCCAGCCGGCCACGCAACTCCGGGCTTTCCAGGGCGCGCATCAGACCGGCGGCGATCGAAGACGGATCGTGCGGATTGCATAACAGTCCGTCCTCTTCGTGGGTGATTACTTCCGGTCCCGGCCCGGTCTGCGAGGCCAGGACGGTTTTGCCCATCGCCAGGCCTTCGATCCAGGCAATCGGCATCGCTTCCATGTGCGAGGGATAGACGCAGACCGAGGCGGTAGCCATCAACTCCGGCAGACTGGCGCGCGGCACCGCGCCGCGGAAATGGATGTTTGCGCGCAAACGCTCGGGAATCGCCGCCTCCAAACGCGCGCGGAATGACCCCCCGGTTTCCGGGTCGGCGGTGTCTCCGCCGCAAATCTCCAGGCGCGCTTCCGGGAACCGCTCACAGACGGCGGGCATGGCTTGCAGGAGTTGCCGGATGCCCTTCTTTTCGATAAGTGTTCCGGCATAGACGATCAATCCCCGTGTTTCGGCGATATCAACCCGCGGCCGGAACAGGTCGAGATCAACAGGGTTATAGATAACCTCGATCGGCCGGCCCGTCAACGCCAAATAGTCTTGTGTTTTGCCGGCGACATAACTGCTGACGGCAAACAAATGATCGGCTGTCCGAAACGACTTCCGCTCCTGCCATGCCAGCCACCGGCCGGGTTTGCCGCCTAACTCGATTGAGAAAAAGTGCGGGCCGCCATGCATGCGTAGAATTTTGGGCGCTGGAAAAGACGGCGCGATCACGGCGTAACTGAGCTCCGCTCCTTCGACCAGATCCACGGGTTGCCGCGCGTGTAGTTCGTTGATCGCCCGCCGCAGCCGCGCCCCGTTTTGCAGATAACGTGTGCCGGGCCAGCCGTGCTTGGGGACCCGAATAACGCGGACGCCCTCATCCTCGCTCTCACCGGCCTCGGCGGGTTCATAGAGCCCGGCGACGGTCACCTGATGGCCTCGCCGCACCAGCGCCCTGCCGAGCGTTTGAACGAAACTCCCGATGCCGCCATGACGCGACGGCGGATATTCGGGACAAAGGTAGAGAATGTGCATTGACTGATTCCAGGCTACATCGGCATCCGATTTCTTGTCTCCTTGGCGCCGCTCTATTTGGGCCATGTGGAGAGATAACGCTACAATAAGCGCTTTGATGCGAAAGTGGTTGCTGATTGCCCGCTATATAATCTCCGATTGGCGGCTCGCCAGCGCTTACCGCCGTGGCGACGTTCGTTCCCGCGGAGGATCGACCCATAAGCGCTTTACGCTGGAACAGAGCGTCGACTATATCGACCAGGTCTTTAGCGAGTATTTCGCCTTCGGCGGCATTACGCCCGAACAGGTGCGCGGCGCTCATATTCTCGAAGTGGGCCCGGGCGATAACTTCGGCGTGGCGTTGCGGTTTCTCGCCGCCGGCGCCGCTTCGGTCACCTGTCTCGACAAATTCTACGCCGAACGCGACGAGCAACATCAAGCCACCATCTACCGCGCCTTGCGCGAGCGGCTGCCGGCCGCCGAAGCCGAGATCTTCGATTCCATCCTGCGATGGGACAACGGCGTAGCGGCTTTTGACGAAACCAGGTTGCGTTATGTGTACGGCGTCGCCCTCGAACGCGCTGGCGAGGCGCTCACCGAGGCGTCGTTCGATCTGGCGGTGTCTCGCGCCGTGCTCACCGAAATTCCAGAAGCCGAGACCGCCTTCGCCGTCATGGACCGGTTGCTCAAACCCGGCGGGCGCATGCTGCACAAAATCGGTTTGGGCGATTACGACATGTTTAGCGGCATCGGCTACGGACCGTTGGAGTTTCTGACAATCCCGGAGTTCATCTGGCGTTCGATGGCCAGCCACGCCGGGCGCCCGAACCGCCGCCGGGCCGGCTTCTACCGCCGGATCATGGACCAACTCGGCTACCAGGCACGCATCCACATCGTCGAACTCGCCGGCCGCCGCCATCCGTCGGGCCCAGGCCGCTTTGCGCTGACCGGGATACCGCAGGAGCTGCGCGAAGAGCTGGCCCTCATCCGACCTCGGCTCGACGCGCCGTTCCGCACGTTTGACGACGAGGAGTTGCTTGTTGAGGATATTTTCCTGGACGGGCGCAAGCCGGGGTGACTCAAGACGCCAAGGCCTCGGAACGGCCCGTGGGCCGCTGCAATCAGGAGGCTGGCGTGCTGACAACCCGGTAGAGGGTGGAACGGGCAATCCCGAAGCGGGTGGCGATCTCGGTAACCGGGATGTCCGCGGTCTTCAGCAAGGCTTGAATCGTCTTGATCTCTTTGGCCGACAGTTTGGCTGGGCGGCCGCCCTTGCGGCCGCGGGCGCGGGCTGCTTTGAGACCGGCTAATGTCCGCTCCCGGATCAGGTTCCGCTCAAACTCGGCCAGCGCGGCAAAGACGTGAAAGACCAAGCGCCCGGCGGGGGACTTGGTCTCGATCCTTTCGGTCAGCGATTCGAAATTCACCTTGCGCTGCTCCAGTTCGCCGACCAGCCGAACCAGATCCGCGAGATTCCGGCCCAGACGATCCAGGCGCCATACGACGAGCGTGTCGCCTTCCCGCAGGCTCTTGAGACAGGCTTCAAGTTGCGGCCGGGCGGTGTTCTTGCCAGTGGCGTGTTCTTCGTAAGTCTCGCGGCACCGGGCGCGTTTTAACGCGTCCTTTTGCAAATCGATGGTCTGATCTTCGGTGGACACTCGGGCATAGCCAATACGCATGTCCTGAATCTTAACAGGAACAGGGTATTTCAGACATAGTTTTCAGGACAAGTTGTGAGACACTGAGGAGCAGCGAAACAGAGCGCTTTCAGGCCACATCGGATTCGTCCTGAAAACCCTCGTTTTCGCGACACTCCTCAACCATGCCCCCACCAGGGGGCGCGCACCTCGAATCGTTCGCCACTCCATAGCCGTTCCGTTTCTTGAAGTGATCCTTCCAGCGTCAATCGAAAGACAGTGACAGAACCTCGCCACATGGTATAGAGTGGCTTGCGAGACCATGGCTCGCCATCCTGAGTGGTTCCAGCGCCTCGATTCGATCCTCGCCACCGCGCGCGAGGCGCCGTCGGAATCGTTCGGCCGCCGTGAAATTCGCGCGCTGTTCGGATGCGCCGAACGGGACAGCATCCGGCTGCTGCACACCTTCGGAGCGGAGAAAGTAGCCGACGCCCTTTCCCTGCCCCGCGGTTTGCTTGTCAGCCATATCGAGGCAATACAGATCGGCCCGGCCTACGCGGCCTTTCAGCGCAAGCGGCGGCAAGTAGCCAAACATTTGGCTGCCGCGCAAGCCGACCACATCGCCCGCCAGCGACCGATCGCCGGCTCAGCCGACTTCCAAGCCGGAACGTCTTTCACCGATCTGCCCGCCGGCGTGCGTTTGGCGCGTGGCCGTATCACGTGTGAATTCGAGCGCCCCGAAGACTTCTGGGCGCTGATCGACAAGCTGGCCGACATCGCCGCGGCCGATCCGGAACGTTTCGAAGAGGCCGTGTCTCGGTGAAACCGTTCGCCGTCCAAACCGCCGGGTTCGACGGGCCGCTGGACCTCCTTGTGAGTATCGTACGCCGCGAGGATCTCTCCATCGCCGATCTCCCGCTGGCCCCGATCGCCGCCCAGTATTTGGCTTACATCGAGGCCGCCGATGCGCTCGACGTCAACCTCGGCATGGAGTGGATCGAGATGGCCGCGCGCCTGATTCACTGGAAGTCCGCTTCCCTTCTCCCGGCGGTCCCCGGCCTTCCCGATCCCGGCGCGGATCTGAAACAGGAACTGGTCCGGGCCCTGCAAACCGTCACCGGTCCGCAAAGTTGGTCCAACGCCGGCACAACTCCGTTTCGCGAAGACCCACCCGCCGGCGAAGACATCCCCGCGTCGCTCTGGACCCTGCGCAACAAGGCCCGCTCGCTGCGCGAAACGTTTCAACGCAGGCGCAGCGCGGCAACATCCGTCGTCTGGATCGACAGCGACCCTGTTACGGTCGCCGAGATGCGCGCCTTTGCCCTCGCTGCCCTGGAAAAACGGCAGCCGGGCGAATGGTTCTCCTCGGCCGACTGGCTCGACGCCGAGGCACCGCGGAGCCGCCGGATCTATCTGTTTCTGGCGGTGCTCGACCTCGCCCGCGAAGGAATCGTAACTCTTGATGACGATTGCACTGGCGGCAGCGTTCGCGTTTGCCGATTAAGCGAAACTCCCCTCTATGAGGTAGCTACCGGGTAGCTATCACCTGTATGTCGTCGCTTATACGTATCTACAGCCGCCGAATAACCGATGCGGAGCATCTCCAGCCTCCAGCGCGATCACGGAATCGAGAGAGGGCGGTAACTCGTCCCGCCTCATCGCCTGCGCCAGGGTTCGCCGATTAGAGATGTGGCGGCCCGTCCGCGCGCAGGCCGATCTCGGTTCACGGAATGGAGGAGTTGCTGGCGCAGTCGTCGCTGCCGGTTGGCGGCTCAGCCGATCCAGCCATCAGGCGGATCGGCCAGTTCGGCAAGAACGCGGCGCAGGCCTTCTTTGAGAATCTGCTGCTGTTCGAGTTGGTTATACCGCGCCTTGCGCTGCAGCTCGGAAGCAAGTGAAACAGGGCAGCGGAACGAAAGTTGTTTCTCGGGCTCTCGCTGAATCATCGGTCGCGGAGTAAGACCCGTTACTAAAACAGCGGCAGCCGTAGAAGCCATCTGTGAGGTAGCTACCTGGTAGCTTGCCGGCGTAACTGTTTGATTATCCGTTACAGCCCCTGCTTCCGTCGGCGTCGTTTCGATCATCCGGCCGAGTAATTTTCGCTCCGCCGCCTCATCATCATCAGGTCTGCGGAAAGCGGCAAACGCCTGCTTCAGTCCGGCCTTATCCTTGTCATTGGATGGCATTGGCGAGCTCCTGGGCCAGGCTGCGTACCTCGATAGCCGCCTTGCCGTTCGGTTCGTAGTTGGTGACCGTCTTTCCCACCGTGGGCGCCAGGACAAAGGCCTGGCGAGTTGTCAGCTCCGACTGCAGGACCTGCACATCGACCCCTTCGATCTGGAACACCTCTTTCGCTACCGAGATCGCCTCGCCGCCCGTACGGGTTTTGCCTGGCGGCTTTCCGTTGACAACGATATAGACCTTTTGGCGCTCCTTGAGCGAACTGACATCGCGCAGCAGCGGAAGCAGTTGATGGCTGGCGACGTAGTCGAGCATCGACGGCCGCACCGGAACGATTACAACATCGGCGGCCAGCAACGCCATGCGGCAGATGCTGGTCTGGCTGTCCCGGCCTGCGTTCGCCATCGCGGCGCCGGGCGGACAATCGATCAGCACCATGTCATAACCCTTGGCGGACATCTCCCGGGCTTTCTTATGAATGTCTTCGTGCGGATGGGTCATCAATTCGAAGCTCATTCCCTCGTCACCCGCCCGCATCGCCCACTGCTGCGCGCTCGCCTGGGGATCGGCATCGATCAGCAGCACCTTCAGCCCGGCTTCGTCGGAAAGCACCCCAGCCAGACTCATCGCCACGGTCGTTTTACCGCACCCGCCTTTTTGATTCGCCACGGCGATGATCATGCTGTTAGGGCGTATGCTACCAAATCGCTAACAATCTGTCTACACGAATCTGTGTGGTAGCTACCGGCTACCTAGCTGCTACCTATTAAGCAATCCCCCTCCGTTGTTGACCTCAAAGTAGCAGTCCACGGCTTGGCCAAAAGACTTGCCGGCGATGGTCGGTGCGGACCATGAGTGCCGCCTATCGCCGGAGAGGTAGCCCAAGCTGTTTCAAGACGCGGGGCAGGGGATTTTGACGCCGGCGCCAACAAAACAAGCCGCTCGGATTGTTGAGACGACGCCCCGGCAGATCCCTCTTGCGATCAATAGCGCGGCAACGGCTCATAGAGCCAGACACGGTTCCACCGAGTCTCCAAAAGCAGCTTGGCCGGCGGGAGGCGCTCGGTATCGAAGCCATCGATCCGCATGACCAGCTCCATGTCCGACATAATCTTGTCTTCGACATCGGCGTCGAACTGGTGCGGCGCGACTTTATCCTCCAAAGCAAACAGGCGTAGCGCCTCATACCGGCGCGGCTCCAAAACGGCGGTCGGAATACCGGCGCGCCGGAAGTAGTGGTAGGCCGGCATGGCGGAAATTAGAGTTACCGAAACATGGTCGGTGGGCCGCACGCGGGAACGCAGGAACTCTGTGACCTCCCGGATATCGCGGGCGTTGCCGATTTCGTCCGAGTAATAGACCGACCGGGAAACGGCGACGCCGCCAAGGCCGGCCGCAAGAGCCGACGCCGCCAGCAGCGGTCCCGGCGCCGGAATGCGGAACCGCGCCAACAACCACACGCCAGCGGCAGCGGCGGTGCCCAGGTAGAGCGGCGAGAGAAACAGATATACGCGCCGGAACACAACCACCCGTTGCAGGAAGGCGAAGCCGGCGCAAATGACGATTGCGGTCACCAACAAAGGCAGCCATCCACCCAACACACGGCGGTTGAGAACGATACCGAAAGCGGCAAGACCGGCAACGGCCATGCCAAACTGCGCTGGCCAGCCCTCGTTCCAATACGACGCCATCGAGACCGCGGTCTGCCAACCCTTTTCGGCCACGACGCTGTACGCCATCGGCTGGTTGAAACGCACCCCGGTGTAGAGCCCTGGGCCGCTGATAACGGCGGCCGGCAAGTAAAACAGCACCGCCCCAGCGCCGATCGCCATCGCCGCCGTGAACAGCGGACGCATCGCGGCGACGCTGCGCGCCCCCAACTCCCAGGCCCGAATCAGAAACCAGGCGCCGGCGATCGCCAGAGGCAGACTCATGCTGAGAATCGTAAACATTCCGATGCATCCGGCCAGCACAAACGCCCACCAGCGGCCGCGGCTCCGTGGATGAGCCGGCCAATCGTGAACCGCCGCCAGCAGAATCAGGAAGGCCAGCCCCACGATCGTATAGCCGCGCGCCAGCGCCGAGTATTCGATTTGCGCCGACTGTGCCGCCACCAGCGCCCCGGCCGCCAATCCGACCGAGCCGTCAACCCAGCGGCGGAATAGAAAGTAAACAGCGGCGACCGTTAACCAGCCGGCAAGCAACGCGGGAACCCGGGCTACCCATTCGGCTTGCCCAAAGGCGCGGATGGAGAGGCCGGCGAGCAAGGAATGAAACACGTGGTTGTTGGGAATCCGCAGATCGGTCAAGGCACGGTAGAACGGGGGCCGGGCGAAGCTATCCACAGTCCAGGCCTCGTCATGCCGGAACGGCTCGCCCAAATAAAGCAACCGTACGGCCAACCCGGCGCCAAGCACGATAACGATTCCCCAACGCTCCCAGGCCGGTGCTGTTGTCCAATACGTTTCGACCGCCTCTCGAGCCGATCTGCCCGCGCCGCCTAGATCGGGCCGCAGGTTTTCCAGAAAGCGCGTCACCCTCCGCCGCGCCAACCACAGACCGATGCCATAGGCGCACAGTGCGAGACCGCCAAAACGCGCCCGTCGCGCGATTGGCAGGTAGAGATCGGCCGTGAACTCCTCCGCACTTCCATCCGGAGCGAGACGGTCGACGCGCTCCTTGGCTGTTTCGAAAGGAATCAGACTGGCCGCGGCCGAGACCGCGCCGGCCAGCAGAAAGGCCGCGGCGAGCGCGACCGCCATGATTTTGGCCCAGTGGAATCCCGTTCTCAATCGCCCCCCATGCCGTTCCCGGATCGGACCGGCTTGACTGGCCCAGCCGGTCGCCAAAGATCCTTGGCCGGAGTCCAGAACACGCGCAACCCGACGGCGGCCGCTAGCAGCAAGACCGTAAACGTCGATGCCGGCCCGCTCAACCGCTTCAGCGGATTGCTGTCCGCAATCCATCTATCGGCGGCGGCGAGGCCATAAAACAGCCCTTGCGCGGCGGCCAGCGCATAATTCCACGGAGCGGTTATCCATGGCGACGCCACCAACACGCCGGCCAGCGCGAACGGCAGCGCCAAACGCCCTACCTTGTGCGAGATAAAGTGCAGCCAGATCGGATTGCCAGATCCGAGCAACCACGGCTCCAACCGCAGCAACTGCCAGACGCCGCCCTGTGTTCGTACCTTCCGCCCAAACTCGGCGCCCAGCGTCGCGGTGTCGTCATAAGCGATCGCGCTTTCTTCAAATACGATCCGGTAGCCGCGGCGCAGCGCCCCCATCGGGAGATAGACATCGTCCAACAACAGATCGGGCGGAAGCGGGCGGGCCAGTTCGCGGCGCATGACATAAATCGCGCCCGTCGCGCCGGGCACCGAGCCGGCCAGCGCCTGCCGCCGGCGGATAAATTTCTCATACTTCCAGTACATGCCGACGTTGCGCGTCTCGCCGCTTTCCCCGTCGCGCAATATCAACTCACCGCTCGCCACACCAACGGATGGATCCCCCAGGCAGGCCACCAGATCGCGTAAGCTGTTGCGCGACAACGGCTGCCGCACGTCGGTTAGAAAAAGTACTTCTCCGGTGGCGCGTTCCAATCCCGCCGTCAACGCCGCCGCTTTCCCCGCTGGCGGTAACTCGACCAGTTCCACGCCGTTTGCCGCGTGTGCGCGTGCGATCGCGGCGGTCCCGTCGGTCGATCCATCGGACAAAACCAGGATCTGTACTTTGCCGGGCGGGTAGTCGAGCGCCCGCAGCGTTTCCAACTTCGCCGGCAGCCACCGTTCGCCATTGCGGACCGGCAACAACACCGTCACCGTGAGCGGGTGAAACTCCTTCCGCCATGGCCGCGGCCGAAGCCGCGCCAACAACGCCAGTAGCGCGGGATAGCCGATCAACACATAGACCGCCGTCAGTCCGCATATCCAGCACACTATGGCCGCAATCGTCACTCGGGAGACTGGACCCTAGGATAGCAATAGACCTGCGTAATCTCAGAAATTTGCCCTAAGGCGGTTCCATCGTAGTGCTAGAACTGTTATGATCTGGGAACGGAGGGTAATTCATTTATCATGCGTTTTTCAATCACCCGTTGGTTCTGTGCCGCAGTTTTGACAGTTCCAGCCTACTCGGCCACTTTTACGATCGACGCCACCGATTCCGGCTGGTACGACTCAACGGGCGGCCATAACTCCTCCGACCAGAACTACTTTTCAGGCGGGTTCAACAGCACGACGTACCGCAATTTCTTCGTGTTTGACCTGTCCAGCGTGTCGGGAACCATTTCGAGCGTGACCCTTCGCGTCACCGACCGGAATAACAGCCCCACCGGTTTCCCGACCAACGGGAACCTGACCTACACGAACTATGACATCAGCACCTCGATCGCAACGTTAACCGCGGGCGGCGCTGGGCAGGTGGCGACCTTTGCCGACCTCGGCGGCGGCACCAGCTATGGCTCGGTCGTTATCGTCAACCCGGCCAACACGACACAAACGATCGACGTTGCATTGAACGGCTCGGCTATTTTGGCAATCCAGGCTCTGGTGGGAACTGGCCAGTTCGCCATCGGCGGCGCGATTACACCCAATGCCACCGACGCCGACGGCGCCTTCGTCGATTTCAATGCGCAGAGCGATCTCCGGCAATTGATCATTGAAACCCGTGATGATGCCGGCATCCCCGAACCGTCCACCTATCTGCTCGGCGCGGCTGGTCTGAGCTACCTGTTTCTGCGCCGCCGCCGATAGCTCCATCCGGCGCTATCATAGTGTTGGTGACCGATTCACGCACGCAAGCGCAATTGCGCGAGCACTACGAGATCGAAAAGGGATTAGCGGATCGGTTGCGCCACGCGCCGCCGAGCGAGCGGGCGCGGTTGTATCCGGAGGTTTATAACGAACTCTTCCGGCGTGTAACGCACCATCCGCAGTTAGCGGTCAAGAAGGATCCGGAGCGCTCGGCGCGCATGGTGCGCGGCAAGTTGCGGCTGCTGGCCCGCTACTTAAAGCCGGAACATACGTTTCTGGAAATCGGTGCGGGCGATTGCGCGCTTTCCATGGCGGTGACCAGCCAAGCCAAGCAGGTATACGCGCTCGATGTTTCCGACGCCATCACGGGAGGCTTGCGTCCACCGGAAAACTTCCGGTTGATCCTGACATCCGGTTGCGACATCCCCTTGCCGGACAACACCGTCGACATCGCCTACAGCGACCAGGTCATGGAGCACATCCACCCCGACGACGCAGCCGCGCAGTTGGCCGAAATCCGCCGTGTGCTCCGGCCGGGCGGCTTGTATCTCTGCATTACTCCCAACCGTCTATCGGGCCCGCATGACATCTCCCGTCATTTCGACGACGTCGCCAGCGGCTTTCACCTTCGCGAATACAGTATCGGCGATCTGGCGGAGATGTTCGACCAGGCCGGTTTCAGCCGGGTCTGGGTCGACAAGAACGTCAAGTTGACCTACCTGCGGCTCCCGGCCGCGCCGTTTCATTGGCTGGAAAACATGCTCGACGCCCTGCCCGCCGGACCTCGCCGCGCGCTGGCTCGCTCGCGCGTTATGGAGCGGGTGCTGTATCTGACGATGGCGGGCCGGAAATAGCCGGTTCCTTGCCCGGACCTGCCAGGCCCAACCCGGCGGCGACGGCGGCGCACAGCAGCGCCATCGGCGGCAGAAGGTACCGCACGATCGACAATACGCTAACGGTCATCGCCCAGAAGTAGGCGGTCAGCAACAGCGCCAACAGCGCATAGGAGCGGAACGCACCGCCAGCGCGCCAGAGCCGCCGCAACCCGCGAATCGCGAATAGCAGGAACGGAAGCTGGACTCCCGCAATCGCTAGTTCCATCCATTTTCCGTTTGTTCCAAACCAGCTCCGCGCTGTCTTGACGGCGAACAGTTCAATAATCAGCAGCGGCTCTTCGGTGAAACGTTTGGCCAGATAGCGGAAGACCTGGCCGGTCGTCTCCATGTGTCCGGCGATCTGTTCGTCAAAAAGCTCCTGCATCAGGGGAAGCAGTTCAACACGCACCAGCGTCGCGCCCATATCACCGCCTTTGACGCCGAACGTCAAACCGTCCATGAGGGATGAGGTGCCATGTTCGCCCAGCAAAACCCACCGTCCCAACTTCTGCCAGACCCAGATCTCCCACGGCGCAAGCACCAGCCCCAGTCCGGCCGCCAGCGCCAGTCCGAACGCCGCCACGCGGCCCAGCGGAAGTCTGGCGCCCAGCCACAACCAGGCAAGAAGCACCGCCGGAATCAGAATGGCGATCGGCCGCACGAGCATGGCGGCGGCAACAAGCACCCCTGTCAGCAACCCGGCGGCAACGGAGCGGTAGCTGGCGGCCAACAACGCGCCGAAGAACAGAGCGAAGAACGGTACCTCGGTATTCGGCTGCTTGGCGATCCAGAGCGTCATCGGATGCAAGGTCCAGATCGCCACCGCCCATAACGCGCCCGTTCCGGCAAACAACAGCACGCTGAATAGCCGGTAGAGCAGCGCGCCCGACAATCCCATCGTCAACACCACATACGTCCGCAGAACGAACGATTCGCTCAGCCCCGTCACGTTGGAAAACCAAAAGCACCCGGCCAGCAGCAGCGATTGCCCTGGCGGTTTGGCCACGGCCGGCGCCCCGGTTGGCGTCGTCACCCCCAACCCGGCGGCGATACGCCGCGCCACGGGTTCGTTGACCTCGAAGTAATCGGTGCTCTGATTGCGCTGCATCGGCTCGGGCAGAGCCAACCAGAACGCGGCGTGAATCGCCGCCGCCGCCAGTCCCACCGCGATCGACGGAAACCGTCCCGCTAACGCCGTAATCGTCATGGTTGCCTCCGGTAGGGATGCGCCAGAAGAATATCCTCAAACAATGCCGTCACCTTCTCCCAGGAAAACTGCCCCGACACCAGCCGCCATCCGGCCTCGGCGACCGCCGCCCGCTCCTGTTCGGAATCCAGCAGCCGCAAACAGGCCTCGGCAAAGGCAGCGGCCGATTCGGCGATACGAATATCGCCCGGCGGGTTGATCGTTAATCCTTCCGCGCCGATTGAAGTCGACACTACCGGCACGCGCGCCGCCATCGCCTCGTAGATTTTCAAGCGCGTGCCGCCGCCGATTCGCAGCGGCACGATCGACACCGCCGAACCCCACAGATAGGGGCGGATGTCGGGCACCGTTCCGGTGACACGAATCGCCGGGTCGCGGCGCGCCCAACCGAGGACTTCCTCAGGCGGTTTGCGCCCCGCGATCACCACACTGCAGCCAGGCCGTTTCTGGCGAATCAGCGGCAGCGATTCTTCGATAAACCAGCGCATGCCATCGACATTCGGTAGCCAGTCCATCGAGCCGACAAACACCAGATCGGCGCCGTGCGCGCCGGCCGGAGGCTCGGCGGGAGGCGCGAAATAGTCGAGATCGACGCCGGTCGGAATCGGCGTCACCTGTTTAACGCCGAACATCTCGCGCATGCGCGCCGCATCTTCCTCGCTGACGGCGGCCACGTGAGCCGCCTCGCGGCATTTCAAGCCTTCGTAGTCCCGCACCAGCCGCGCCTGACGGGACAGAAACCAGCGCTCGGCGGCGTTGCGCGCGTTGGCGGCCCGCCGGTCCCAGATCGTTGTTTCGACGTTGTGTTGAAACAACACGGTTCCGGCAAGGGAAGGGAAGTTCACCGCCGGGGTCAGAAAGTCGCAAACCACGCTGTCAAACGATTGCCGCGCGAGCAACTCGCAGACCAGCTTGCGCATCTCCGCCGACCGTTTGCGCGCCACCACGACAGGCACCGTCGACGCCACGCCTTCGAGAAGTTGTGCATAGAACCGGGGCGACGATTTGCCGGCGATCTCGAACGGCACCGGATACGCCTTGGTGCAGTATTCGCGGCTTCTCGGCACCGCCTCTTCGCTATCGCCGCCGTCGAAAGCCGCATAGTGAATTTCGTGCCGCTCATGCAGCCGGCGAAGCATTTCAAGAGTTCGGATTTGTCCCCCCTTGGTGGTGGGATGCAAAAAGATGTTGTTGACCCAAAGAAGGCGCATGCGGAGAGGGTTTAGGACCGGCCGGCCAGCAGCGGTTCGGCTGCGCGATCGCGGCTATATAGCGAATCGGCCCAAATGCTGAAGTTCAATAGCCGCCATATCCGGTCGGTCGCATCCTCGACCCCGCCGCGATGGCGGTCGCACAATTCCCGCAACGCCACCGGGTCCGTCATTTCGGCGACCATTCCGCCGGGCCGCAACAAACGGTCGTAGAGCGGCGCTGACGCCGGATCCCGCAACCAGGCGCGCAACGGCGTCGGAAACCCCTTCTTCTTCCGGTACACGATCGATTCCGGCAACCAGGCTTCGGCCGCTTTCTTCATCATGTATTTTCCCCGGCCCCGCAACTTCATCGACGCCGGCGCCGAGGCGGCGAATTCGGCCAGCTTGTGATCGAGCAGCGGTACGCGGCTCTCAATCGAGCAGGCCATGCTCATCTGATCCTGCTTCATCAGCAACTCGGCCAAATACGTCTTCTGGTCGGCGTATAGCAGTCGATCCAGCGCCGGTGAGTCCGGCCGCGCGTCCCAATAGCGCATGTACCCGGAGTAGATGCCTTGCCCGGGGTCGGCGCCACGCAGCGCGGTCTGCTGCTGGCGGGAAAAGGCGCACAGAAAGTTTTCCAGATACAGCGATTCGAAGGTGTCGGGACGGCCGGCGAAGGTGTGGCCCAACTTGCGGCGAACCGGCGCCGACAGCAGCCGCGAACCTTGTACCCAACCGTTGATGCCGCGCCGCGCCCCGGCCGGCAACATCCGCCAGTACGGCAGCCAGCGAGAGAACATCGTGTAATAGCGGTAGCGTTCGTAGCCGGCAAATAGTTCGTCGGCGCCTTCACCAGTCAAAACGACTTTGACTTGTTCCGCCGCCAGGCGCGAAACGAAGTAGAGCGAAACGCTCGACGGCCAGCAGAGCGGTTCATCCTCATGCCAGATCAGATCCGGCAAAGCGCCGAAGAAATCCTGCATCGACACCCGCACCTCGTGATGCGTGGTGCCGAGAACGGCGGCCGTCTCGGCGGCTTCGCTCAGTTCGCTATATTCGCGTTCTCCGTAGCCCACCGAAAACGTCTGCACCGGGCCGTCCACCATGCGGCGGGTCAGCGCTGTAATCAGCGACGAATCCAGTCCGCCGGAAAGGAATACGCCAAGCGGAACATCGCTCATCAGGCGCATGCGCACGGTTTCTTCAAGGCGCCTGCGCAGCTCTTCAATCCAATCCCGCTCGCTTCGCCCCTGCTCCCCGCCACCCGGTTGCGGGACATCCCAGTAGGAGACGATCTCGGCTTCCAGCGGCCCGCCATCGGCCTTCAAGCGCAACCAGTGGCCGGGCGGCAGCCGCCGGATGCCGCCGTAGAGAGTCTGCTCGCCGCAGTTGTAACCCAACGCCAGATATTCGCCAACTGCCGCTTCGTTCAACTCCGAAGGCACGCGGGGATGCTCGAGCAGCGCTTTGATTTCGCTGGCGAAAACAAAGAGTTTCGGCGTGAGGTAGTAGTAGAACGGCTTGATTCCGAACCGGTCCCGGGCGCAGAACAACGTGCGCGATGGCCCGTCCCACAAAGCGAAGGCAAACATGCCGCGGTAGTGCCGCAGGCTATCGGGCCCATACTCTTCCCAGGCATGCAGAATCGTTTCGGTATCGCACCGCGTTTGATAGCGATGTCCGGCGCGTTCCAGGTCCGGCCGCAAGTCGGAATGATTGAAGATCTCGCCGTTGTAGACAACCCAGCGCGTCTCGTCTTCGTTGGCCATCGGTTGTCCGCCGGCGGCCAAGTCGATGATGCTCAACCGGCGGTGCCCCAAATAGACGCCGGCCGGGTGCGTGTAGTGACCGGCGCCATCCGGCCCGCGATGAGCGATCCGTCCGGTCATCCGCGCCAGCAGATCTTTTTGCGGCTGGCTGACGCCCCCTTCGGTTGTGACAAATCCGGCGATTCCGCACATTCGGCTTTATCCCCGGCCGCTCCGCGGCGCGGCGGTCGGATACAGCCCGGGGCGTACGGTCGCCGGCTGGCGGGCAAGTCCCAGCGCCGGCCGCCGGCCAATTGGCGCGGCTGCCACAGGAGCCGCTACCGGCCGTGTCATCGCGGACCGCTCGGCGGCCTCGCGGTAGATGCGGATCAACGACCACGACAACGCCAGCACAACGTAGACGATCGTTCCGTAGGCGATGCTCAAAAACATACCGGCGGCAAGCACGCCGTAGAGCGCCATCAACAGATAGCCGGCGGTTTCCCGGAGCACCTGCGCGCCGGGAAACATCTGCGGGGCGCTGCGCAGGCTCCGCAGTTCGGACACCGTCAGGAACAATCCGGCCAGATAGAGAAGCAGCGCGGGTATGCCGCACTCGCTCGATATCTGGGTGAACAGATTGTGCGTCGGTTGCCAGTGGCCTCGCTTATAGCCCGCTTGTTTGGCCGCATAATCGCTGTAGAGCGGAAACATTCCCGGGCCAACGCCGAAGAGCGGATTCTGGATCGTCCGCGTCAGGCTTTCCACCAGCAACGCCCGGCGGCTCTCGGTGGAAGCGACACTGCCGCCCAACAACTGCGCCGTCTCCATGTCGTAGGCGCCTTCTGCGTCGACGCTGCTCACGGTCAGGAAACGGCTCTTCTGATAATCGGTCATCGCAAATGGAGCGATGGCAATCGCCAGTATCGCGGCCAGCGCCAGGAACATCTTGCCGCGCGCCGAGATCTGCATCATCCAAACCGTGAGCACTACGATGAGCGCCACCATCCCGCCGCGGGAGCCGGTCTTGAGAAATGCGCCAAGAATGAGGAGGACCGCCGGCAGACCGATAACCGTCGCAAGGAAGCGGCTCGAGGAGGTCTTCAGAATGCATAACCAGAAGCAGAGCCCCAAGACCATGTACATCGCAAACTCGTTGGGATCCGACAGCGTGCCCACCGACAGCTTCAACCGGCCGCTGGCATCGTCTTCGGACCCAATGCCCAACACCGCCGCCGTGAAGATTCCCATCGCCAGCGCCCGGATCATCCAGCGAAGTTTTCCGTAATCGGTCGTCAGCGCCTGAATCGACAGGAAAAAGACGAATACCTTCACCGAGTTCTGCCACAGTTCCGCGCTGCCCCCGCGCCAATGGCTAAACACCACGCCCAACGCCATCCAACCCATGTAGAGCAGGAAAATGACATTCACTCGCGAACGGGCCACGCGCGCCAGACCTGTCAATAAAGCCGTGATCGAGAGCACGGCGAAAAGCCCCAGCGGTATGCGAAGCGACGGAACCGTCAAGTCCAATACCCGGCTAACGAGAAAGTAGCCGTACAAGACCAACGCCATGAATCCGATGCCTTGCAAAATCGAAGTCTGGCCACCCGCCATGGGTAGGGCGGCGGCGCCCGGTGCCGGTCTGAATCCAGGTTGCATCACTGCGTTAGCCGATCCTCGGCATACTACTAGCAGAGTAACATTGCCAGCCGAAGCCTTCTTTCCTTTCTATCGGTTGGCATGGGGCTTCTCTTCACAAACTCCTCGTTTCCTTTCCAACACACATTCGTTTATACCGGAAACAGGTGTAGCTGCCATCTGCCGCCGGCCACCGTACTTCAACGTAAAAACCGTCTACAGCAACAACGGCTGTTCCTGATCCCGGTATTCCTCAAATGTCGGCAGACCCATGTCGCGCGCCAGATCCTCGCGCAGTAAACGCACCGCGTATTCGTCGATCACCTGCTGCGGCCAGCCTTTCGCCATTGCGTTACTCTGCGTCACATTGCGGCGCATAGCGGCCAGCCGCCGTTTGAACGTCTCACCAGGCATATTGCTTTCGATATAGGCGTCGGTCTGCGCCTCGACAAAGTTCTCGTAGCGCTCTTTCCAGACGTACATCTGCAACTCCCGCTCGGCAGCCGCGGCACGGTCCTTTTCGGTTTGCGCCGCGGCCTGTTCCACCAGCCGCCGCCGCCGGCTCGAAACAAACGATGCCGGCACCGAATGGTTTGACTGCAACACGTAAATCAGAAAACCAGCCGGATTTTGTATCGCTCCCGGCGTCTTCGCCTTCCGCTCGATCTCGGTATCGGCCCATTCAATCTGATCCATCAGCAGTTGATCGGGCGGAAGGTTCAGCAGCAAATTGCGCGCCTTGTCCTCGCGGACTCCGCGTTCGACAAGCGCCTTCACAACTTCACTTTGGTCAGGCAGCAGCAGCGGCTTCAGGTTCGCGGCAAGCCGCAAATCGGCGCTGCTGACAAAGGCGCTTCCGGCCCACATGCGCAGTTTGTACTCGGCGCCATCGGCCGTCTCGGCGATCTCCCAGTTTGATAAGAACTCATGGGTCACCAATTCATCGAGACTGGGGCCGATCTGCTGCCGGATCCGCGACACTGCGTGGTATTGCTGAATGCCGAGCAGCGAGCACACCTGCTTGTATCGTTTCTCGGTGTACTGATCGCGGCTGGCGAAAAACCACAACTGCAGCAGTGGAACCAGGGCCTTGCCGATATGAAGCTGCAACATCCGGTAGCAGTCGAAGTTGATTGGCAGCGTGTGGCGGTTGTTTAGATTATCCAGTTGCCATTCGCTCAACCAGACGTAGTTTTCCTGCGCCAGCGTGCCGTCTTCCAGCACTTCGCCCACGGCAATCGACCGCTGAAAGACGTGAAACATATCGCGGGCGTATTTTTTCTTGCCGGCCAGAAATACAACGCCTTCGGATTCAATGCCGGTGAACGTCATCCGCCGCAGCCAGTCGGAAATATCAGCGTAGTTTTTCCCGCCGTGTGTGACACCGAGTACATCGAGCAATGACGCCGACGTGAAACGGACCGGATTCGAAATCAGACCGTCAGCCCCGCGAAGGCGCTCGACGAGCTTTTGAAAGGCAAAGTACTTGTCCTGGTCGGCTGTGGTGGGCAGTCCGAACTCGGCCGACGGAAAGATCGTCGCTCGCGCGTCAACCTTTTGGCCGCTGCTGGACCGTACTTGGATCGTAACCGTCTTCGACGAGACACCCGTCAGTTTTTTGCTCGACGGCGTGAAGAACCCGATCGTGTTGAGATTCTTCTCAACGCGGACAATCTCGACTTTACCTAACTCCTCGGTAAAGAGCTTTTGCTGCTTTGTCGCGGCTGCTGCCATGAGTGTTTCGGTTTATGCGATGTTCACACAAGCAAGCAAGCAAAGACAAGAACATTTCCGCCTCTGTTTGTTTGATAACGTCTAGAACATGTTTGAACACCTTTAGTCTTGCCGAAGGCACTGAAAAGACAAGAGTTCATTACTATTCCGTTACGTTGAAGTACGGTCGGGCTTACGTTGAAGTACGGTCCCCGTTACGTTGAAGTACGGTCAAGCTTACGTTGAGGTACGGTGTTTCTTCCTTTGAAGTACGGTTGGAGCGAAAATGCGGGCTCTCCGGCGGATAGGCCCGCCGATCTTCCTTTGAAGTACGGTCGCGGCTGGATTCGAGGCCAATCCTGACGATTCGGAGGGCCTGGAAACGAACGACATACGAAGAATCTTACGTTGAAGTACGGTCATCCCACGCGGCGACCGTACTTCAACGAAAGGAGCGATGGCCCCAGCTCCCTTGGCTCCAGCGTGTGGATTCGACAAGCCTCATTAAATCAGGTAGATACGGCTTATATTCCTTCGAAGTACGATAGGCCGGAATGTGCCGGGACGCCCGCTTCTACTCCCTTCCGGCCAATATCAAACGGAGCCTCACTCGCTTCACATCGACTTCCACCGTCGCGTCTATCGGTTCACTCGGCTGGATTCCCGATAAGGATCCGCGTGCTATGATTCGATTCCTCAAATCCGCCGATCAATCGTAAAGCCGCTCCCGTTCCGATTTGGCCGGGGCTTAAGATGGGAGGACTCTGTCTGTATGCAGCCCTGCGCGATCATCATTCCTTGCTACAACGAGGAGAAGCGTTTCCCCCTGGAGGCGTTCACCGAATATGCCCGGGTGCATCCGGATATCGGTTTTGTCCTCGTCAACGATGGCAGCAAGGACGGGACGGTAGCCATGCTGCGCCGCGCGGCCGCTGGCTTGGAAGACCGCGTCAGCGTGATCGATCTTGTTCAGAACGGCGGCAAGGCCGAAGCCGTGCGCGCGGGCATCATGAGCGCGCTCGACGCGGGGAATTGCCGCTTGGTGGGATTTTGGGATGCCGACTTCGCCACGCCACTCGCGCATATCGAGGATTTGGCGGCTGTGCTCCATGCCAGGCCGGAAATCGCCATGGTCTTCGGCGCGCGCGTAAAGCTGCTGGGCCGGCAGATTCAGCGCCGCGCCGTGCGCCACTATCTTGGCCGCATCTTTGCCACGTTCGTATCGACCCTGCTCCGCCTGGCGATCTATGACACCCAGTGCGGAGCCAAGATTTTCCGTGTTACGCCGGAGGCCCGGCAACTATTCGACCAGCCGTTCTCTTCCCGTTGGGTGTTCGATGTCGAGATCATCGCCCGCTTCATCCGCCAATGCGGCTACGACATCGCGAAAGTGGAATCGGCCATCTACGAGTATCCGCTCATGGAGTGGCGCGACATTGACGGCTCGCAGGTCCGGCCGCGCGACTTCTTTCGCGCGTTTTTCGACGTTCTCAAGATCCACCGCACCTACGGGCAATAAGACCCTCGGCCGGGTAATCGAGGAACCGGCCATCGCTCGTACACAAAGGGCCGCACCGCCATCGTTTGCAGCGGCCGTTTACAGAGGCGAAGCAGTTTTCCGCCGCCGCCCGCGGGCCGGGTTAGTACACTACACTAAGCACCGCGGCGCGCAGTTTGTTCCCGATCAACCAGGTATACTTGGCGCGCCCGGTCACCACTCCGAATGAACCATTTTCAAGCCCTGAAACACAAGATCGAGAGCCGGGAATCGGTCTCTGGAATCGTCGGGCTCGGCTATGTCGGCTTGCCTCTGGCGATTGAATTCGCACAAGCCGGACTGCGCGTGTTGGGCTTCGATGTCAGCCTGGAAAAAGTCGATGCGATCAACAACGGCCGTTCCTACATCCAGGATGTGCCAGGCGCGGCCGTCTCCACTCACGTGCAGGCCGGCCTGCTGGAGGCGACCGCCGATTTCACCCGCCTCTCGACCGCCGACACGGTGAACATTTGCGTTCCCACGCCCCTGCGCAAGACCAAGGACCCCGACATGTCCTTCGTCGTCGCCGCCACCGAACATATCGCCGCCGCGCTCCGCCCCGGCATGCTGATCATCCTTGAATCGACCACCTATCCGGGCACCACCGAAGAGCTCGTCCTTCCCATGCTTGAACGCGGCGGGCTTCGCTGCGGCGAGGACTTTTTCCTGTGCTTTTCCCCCGAGCGCGTCGATCCCGGCAACACCGCTTTCCAGACCCGCAATATCCCCAAGGTCGTCGGCGGCATGACGCCGGCGTGCACCGAGATCGGCAGCCTGTTCTACGCACAGGCCCTGGAAAAAGTGGTGCCTGTCAGTTCCACCTCGGTCGCCGAAATGGTCAAGCTGCTTGAGAATACCTTCCGCATGATCAACATCGGGCTGGTGAACGAAATGGCGATGATGTGCGGGCGCATGGGCATTAATGTGTGGGAAGTCATCGACGCCGCCGCCACCAAGCCGTTCGGTTTCATGCCTTTCTATCCCGGCCCGGGGCTGGGCGGCCACTGCATTCCCATCGACCCGTTCTATCTGAGCTGGAAAACCAGGCAGGCCGGCATCGAAGCGCGCTTCATCGAGCTGGCGGGTTACATCAACGGCCAGATGCCTCACTTTGTCGCCGACAAGGTGCAGAGCGCGCTCAACGCCTCGGCGAAAGCGGTGAACGGTTCGCGCATTCATCTGCTCGGCGTGGCGTACAAAAAGAACGTGGACGATGTTCGTGAGTCACCCGCGCTGGACGTCATGCACCTGCTCGAATCGCGCGGCGCATTGCTCTCCTACTCGGACCCCTACGTGGCCGATCTTCACCCCCACGGCCAGGACATGGCCTCGATTCCCGCCGAAGAAGGCTGCCGCCAAGCCGACTGCGTCGTCATCATCACCGACCACGATGCGTTCGACTATGCCGCAATCGTGCGCGACTCTCGCATCATCGTCGATACGCGCAACGCGCTCAAGAACTTCTCCGCCGGTTCGATTATTCCGCTCTGATCCGGTGTACACATACAAACCCAGAGGCAAGCAGGCTTCTACGACCAGCGAAAGCGGGAAATCCGGAAACCCGGTAAATGTGCTTCCAGTCCATGGGCTTCATCGTACAAGCGCTGGAATCTGGAGTCGATCCAATGCAAGAATGCAGAGAGTCAGCTTTTTGCCGGCTCTGTCGGATCCTCTCCCCCCATGGAAAATACACTCCGGCCGGCTGACCTTTCGCCGTCGCGCAAAGGGTCGCCAGTCAATCTCCCGGTTGAGAAAACATTTCTCGCGTCGATCCCATCCATGGTCCTTGATCAACACGCAGGCAGGCGCCTCGGAAAGTTCGAGGCCGGCGGATCCAAAATCCTGCCGGATGGAACCGAACTGCAATTCATCCGGCAGGTGAGGGACAATAGCGATCCTGGATCGCCAACCGGGCAGGGCATGGGTCGTTTTCTCGCGCTTGGCGTGCTCACGTTTCGACGCGACTTCGCGAAGACCGTGAGTTTGCAGGACCGTGAAGCCGCCCGGATTTTCAATATCGCCGATGGGCACGGTAGATGTTCCGCCTGCAAAATGCCGCACACTGGGAGAACCACGACAGCTACCATGGATGGCCAACCGAACAACAGCACGGAGAGATCGAGGCGGCGCCGCTTTTGGATCTCGCCAGCCGCCACATTCCGCGGTTTGAGAAGTGGCGCCCGCGCTGTCTCGGGCTGCAAGCCCGGCCCGCGCTGCTTGCAACCGGCCAAGCGAGCCGCGCAATGAACGGGGCCTGGGCACGGCGGTTCCATTCCACGCCGCTTTCATTTTGGCTCGTTCTGGCGGTGTTTGCCGCCGTGACGATTCCGCAGGCGATCCTACGGCCGCTGTGGTACGACGAACTGTCGGCGCGATGGGTGAGCAGTGCGCCAACGTTTGCGGACCTCGTCGCGCGTGCCGTAGGCGGCCTGGAGCCAGTTCCTCCGCTGTACTTGAGCGTCCAGTATGTATTTTTGCGGTTGTTCGGGACCTCCGAGCTCGCCGGGCGGCTTCCGTCGATCCTCGGTTTCACGGCCTGCCTGGTGTTTCTCTACCGCTTCACCGCGTGGCGTCTCGGCGCCTGCGGGGGTGCGATCGCAATGGCCGTGATGACGTTGTCCGGCGCCGTCTACTATGCGCAGGAGGGCCGGCCGTATGGCATGGTTTTCGGCTGCGCCGCGGCCGCGATATGGAGCTGGCAACGGTACACGGCCGAGGGTAGCGCCCGCCATGTCTGGTATTGTGCGATCGCGCTGTTCACCTGTCCCAGTCTGCATTACTACGCGGTGCTGCTGTCGGTGCCTTTTTTCCTGGCCGAGGTCGCGCGATGGTTCCAGACGCGGCGTTTCGATTGGAAAATGGCTATTGCCGTCGCGGCGCCGAGCACTGCAATGCTGGTGCACCTTCCGCTCATCCGTCTTGTCATGAGCGGGCAGTCCAATCCGGCCCGTGCCTGGGGGCAGCCGACGCTGGCGTTTCCCGCCAAGTTCTGGGAGCGCGCGTTGGAACCGGGCATGCTGGTCTTTGTCGGGTTGCTGGTGGCGATCGTGTATTTGCGTGCATTCGCGGCGGCCGCTGGGCCGGAAGAGCGGCCCGCCGCCGAGCCGCGATCGACGCTGCCGGTGGCCGAGTTTGTGCTGCTGTGCGGATTCGTTCTTCTTCCGGTCGCTGGCATGGTTTTCGCCAAACTGGTGACCAACGCCATTGCGCCCCGCTATGTGTTTTCCGCCATGATCGGCGCCGCGGCGCTGGCCGCGCATGCGGCAGCGTACGCCGTACCAACCGGCAGGCACTGGGTGATGCTGTTGTTGCTGGCCGCCGCCGGTGGCAACGGCGCACTCGATGTTCGCTGGATGTTGCGGGAAGGAAAGCCGGGCGGACTGGATATTCCAACCGTCGCCGCGCACCCGGATTTGCCGGTTGTCATCGACGACTATCTGCTCTACGCGGTGCTCACCTGGTACGCGCCCGAGCCGATTCGTAGCCGCATCGTGTACCTCACCGATCCGGAGAGGCTGTCGCACTATACCCGCGCCGGGCAGATGGAGTTGATCGCTGTCACCGCGACCAAGGGCGGCATGTTTCGCGGTCAGGCCGGATACCTGGTGCCCTACCTGGCGGAGCATCCCCGATTTTTGCTCTACGAACCACTCGACCACCCCGGAAATGAGAGTTGGTTGAATCTCGATTTGTTGGATAGGGGCGTTAAAGTGACGCTGATTTCCATCCAGGGCGGCGGCAGGTGGTATCTGGTGGAACGAAGTTAACGGCGCGTGCGGCGTTGCTCCAGAAAGGCCTCGCGGCGCTCCATCGCCAGCGGGTGCCGGTGTTCCGGCTTCACCGCCAATAAACACGCCAGCGCTTGCGTTTCCGGCAACGGGTACAGACTCGCTTTACCCGGCGCGCGCAGCGGCAACAACCCATCGCCGCCGCCTGGAAACGGCGTCTGCGTTACCGCGTACCGGATGCGGTCCGTCAGGGCCCAAGCCGGCCTGTGGCTGATTCCCAGTTCGCGGGCAATCTCGCGGACAGTCCAGCCGACTGGGCGGGTGCACAGCAACCGTACGGCGCGAATCCACACCGTTAATGGCAGCTTGGAGGCCTCCAGCACCGTGTTTACGGTTACGGTGAACTGCCGCCGGCACATTCCGCAGCGCCAGAGGCCTTGCCGCGTTGAGCTCTCCTTGCCGGGGCGCAGCCGGTAGCGCGGCCCTGATCCGCCGCAGTGCGGGCAGCAACCGCCCTGGTCTGGCCACCGAATCGATTCCAGGTAGGCTCGTGCCTGTTCTTCGTCAATCATACCGGGTTTGTGTAGTATATCATACGGTATTGTAGTCTATTATTTTCAATTACTTGGTATGTAGAGCGGCTTATTGGTTCGAAATGGCGAGCTACTGTGTAAGCGAGGCTGGCCAGTGTGGAATTGCACCGTTGCGCCGGGCCAAATCGCGAAAGGATTGAAAACTATGAAACGATCGATCTGTGTGGGCGCGGCGCTACTGTTAGCGGCGGCCGGAGCGGCTCACGGGCAAACGAAAATCGATCTGCGGGATCAGACGAAAAATATCGACTTTTCGTCGGCGGCCGCGACGCGGCCCGTCAAGGCCGGCTCGGCGTTGCCTGCCACCTGCACGACAGCGGAGTTGTATTTTTTGAACACGGCCGTCGCCGGCAGCAATCTGTATGGTTGCGTCGCGGCGAATACGTGGGCGAAAATCAGCGGATCGGCCGGCAGCGGGTTGCCCGATCCAACGGGCCAAAACGACAAAGTATTGGCCGTCAGCGGATCCGACCCGGCGTGGAGCGCCACCGGTGGTGACGCCGATGGGAGTATCACCGCATTAAGCGTGCGCAAGATTCAGGGCAGTCTGGATTCCACCTCCGCACCTTTTAACGGCCAGGTCCTCAAGTGGAATGCCGCCGCCAATGGCGGGTTGGGGCAATGGGAACCGGCTACCGAGGGCGGCGGCGGCGGGGGTGGTACGAGCACTGTCTCGGCGGGAACCGGGATTGTGGTGACGCAGGTTGGATCCAACTACGCGGTCAGCCTCGACACGGCTGTTGTGCCGGCGGTGTTGCTGGCTTCGACGACGCTCGATTTTCCAGCGATCGGCAACGGCGGTTGCGCGGCGCCTCTGACGATCAGCATGCCTGGCGCGGTGGCTGGGTCGGCGTTATCGCCCGGTTGGCCCGCGGCGCTCGAAGCGGGGCTGATGCCGTTCATGCGCGTGAGTGCGGCCGGTACGGTGAGCGTGTGGGTATGTAATCTGTCCGGCGCTTCGGTGGATCCGGTTTCGGCAACATATTCGGCTGCGTTGGTGAGAGGGTTCTAGCCATGCGCCACATCCTCGTATTGTTGGCCTTAACCGTGGTCCTGCCGGCGCAGCCCACGATCAGCAATCTACAGGCCGATGCTATCACCCGATCGACGGCCCGCGTCGGCTTCAATGTGTCGGGCAGCGGAAGCTACTACATTCAGTTCGGCACAACGACGGCCTATGGGTTCCGGACGTTCGCTTTCGGCGGGAGCGCAAACGTCGTGCATCAGATCACCGGCATGGCGCCGGCAACGCTCTATAACTGGAGAATCTGCAACGAGAATTTTACGCCGCCCACGGGCTGCTCGGCCAATCAAACGCTAACGACCGCGGCCAGCGCCAATGCGTTTCCGATGCCCGCTAAACTGCCGGCTCTGATGGACACCACGATGCCGGTGATCAACGGAAGCGTCTTCAACGTAGCGGCCGATTGCAGCGATCTCGTCACGCGGATCAATCAGGCGCGGGCCGAAAATGGGAATCTGAATCACGAAGTCCGGATTCCGCCCGCGGCGATCTGCGCCGGCGCGATTGAGTTCTCGGCCAAAAACGGGCCGAACGCAACTGGTTCCGGCTATATCGTCATCCGTTCCGCCGCGGCCGATTCGGAGTTGCCGCCGCCTGGGGTGCGCGCGACGCGCGATTGGGAAAGCGCGATGCCGCTGTTTATCAATCCCGCGATCGCCGATACACAAAGCGCGAGCGATCCGGGCGGCTGCACGCCGCGCGAATACTACTGGAACACGGCCAGCGCGGCGGCCAATAAATACAGGGTCTGCACGGCGACGAACGTCTGGACGCCGGTCACGGCGACGGCCGGCTATAGCGAAGGATCGGTCAAGCCTTCGACGTGCACGGCCGGGGTCTACTGGTTCAACACCGCCTCGCCTTCGCGGTATGTGCTGCACCGCTGCGTGGCGACCAACCGCTGGGTGCGGTTTGAACCGCGCGGCGACGGCGGATTCGCGCTGTCCAACTCGTATCTGACCAACATCCGCGGGTTCCGTCTCGTTGGGTTGCGGTTTGAGCCGGGCGATCTTAATGGTTCGTCCACGGGCGGTCTGCTTGATATCGGCAACTACGCCGGCGGGCACAGCAACATCATCGTCGACCGCTGCATTTTCTACACCGGTCCCAATGGCAGCGCGACCCGGGCGATTTCCCTGAACGGATCCAACGTCGCCGTTATCGACTCCTTCATGGACATGCGTGTTGTGGCGACGAATGCACCTTACAATCCGGCCGCCGGTTCGCAGATCATCAACATTACCAGCGGCACGGGGCCGTTCAAGATCGTCAACAACTACATCCGCGGCGCGGCGATTCTCCTGTTCGTCAACGACAACGATCCAAACGTTCCGCGCGACGATTTCGAGATCCGCCGCAACGTGTTCACCTACAACGACGCGCTGCGATGCGGCTCGCCCACCAGTGACGGCTATTGCCGCGACGTGCGCGGGCCGATGGAGTTCAAGCGCGGCCGGCGCGTGTGGTTGGACGGCAATTTGTTTGAGAACTACTGGAGCACCGTCGGCACCTATCCGGCGATCATCATCACGCCGCGCGCGTCGGGCTCCAACGGATTCGATTTCAATAATTACGAGGTCAGCGACTTCACCATCACCAACAACATCTTCCGAAAAGGGACGGGCTTTTTGGAGGTATGGTCGGGCGACAATCAGGGATATCGCAACACCAAGCCGACCGAGCGGTTCACGATCCGCAACAACCTGTTTCACGAGATCAACAACAACTACGTGTCGCAGGCGGGCGGCTTCAACTCCACGCGCGGGCAGATCGTGGCGTCCAGCAACATCGGCGATCTGATCTTCGAGCACAACACCGTCTATAACAACACCGGCACCGGGCCGGCCTTCCTGCACTTAACCGAGCAGAGGCCGTTTGCAGGGCTGGCATGGCGAAGTAATATCTTGTGGCTCAACCGCGGATCGGCCGGCGGAGGCAACGGGCTGCGCTACAGTCCAGGGCAGTTTCCGGATGGGAGCTCGGTGGGTTCGGCCAATGCGGTGACCAAGTTGAACAAAGTCGCCATGCGTGTGCCGACGCCGGTGTATCAGTTCACGCATAATGCGATCGTGGCCGGCACGGCGGGCGACACGGCGGCCGAGCAGGGCGGCTATCCGTCTGGCAATTACTGGCCGGGAGACGGAGCGGCCGGCGAGTCGGCGCTTCAATTCATCAATGCGGGAGCTTGGGATTTCCGGCTCGGGCCGTCATCGCCGTACCGGCGCGGCGCGGCGAACGCGGCCGACGACGGCGGCGATGTCGGCGTCGAGATGCGAGCTATCGAGCAGGCAAGCGGCGCGCTAACCGGCGTGCGCACGGCGGCCACGGGCCGCACGCAAGCGGCGATCCGGTATCTGGCGCCGGACGGCGATGCCTGCGCCGTCGATGTCAGCGCTTCGGCGGCGTTCTCTGCGCCGCAGCGTTTGATCGACGGTGGCGGCAACCGGGAGCGGGTGCTGCTGGCCACCGGGCTAACGCCGTCGTCGTCCTACTTCTACCGCGTGTTGTGCGGGGGCGCGAAGACGTCTGGAGCGTTTGGTTCCGCCGGCATCAGTGAGACGCCGACGACGATGACGCTGCGCTTCAAGCCGCCGTCGTGGATGGGCGCGGCTTCGGCCAGCGTCAGCTACGGCGCGACGGCTTCGTTGGGTACGACCAGTTCGGCGGTAGTGTGTGGAACCGAGTGTGTGGTCTCGATTCCGGTGACGCTGTCGCGGGCTGTGTACTGGCAGGCGAGCTACTTCACGCTGAGCCAGGCGCTGGCCGGGCGATCACGCGTGGACGTGGCGATTCCGTAGCCGCCTATCTCAGGGATGTGATTGGGGTGGATCGTGCGGACCGCCTCGATGGTCTCATCCGGGCTGAGTCTTGCGTTGCGGGTGGTCCACGCTAACGATCGAGGCGGCGGGCGTGCTGGCGGATGAGCCAGTCGCCGCCGGCCGCCTTGGCCAATTTTTTTGCGGTGCGGATGGCCCAGAGTTTGGCGCGTGGGGACTTGTCGCCACGCGCCAAACCGGCGGCCAGAGAAGCGGGCGAGGATTCCATGAGGGCGAAACGGCCCAACAGCCGGAGCGCGCCGGCCGTCGACTGGCGCGTGACCGGCTCGGAATGGAACAGAACACGGTAACCGGCCTCGGCCGCAGCCTGGGCGACAACCGGCGACGAATACCCGCCGGGAACAGAAGCGGTATCGGCCGCGGCCCCGAGGATGTCTTCCAGCGCCTTTTTGCTTTCGCTCCATTCGGCGGCGATTTGCGCCGCGGGCAACTCGGCCATGCGCACCGGATGATGCACCGAATGCGAGCCGACGACATGACCGCGCGCGGCCAGTTCGCGGAGTTGTGGGGCGGAGAGAAAACCGGCCGTTCCGATACGGCCCGTAGTGATGAAAAAATGGCCGCGCCAGCCGTGTGCTTCGAGCATACCGGCGATGGGATCGAGAAAGCTCACGCCGCCGTCATCGAAGGTAAACAGAACCGGCATGGTGGTCCCGGACGACAGCGAACCGACATCGTTGCAGACCGGCGCGCCGGTCGAGCCGATGGCGTCCAGATGCGCGGCGAACAGGGGGCGGGGCAGCTTGTAGATGCGGGCCGGTCCTCCCGGAAAGCCGCTTTCTTCTTCCCGGCCCGGTTCGACGACGTCATGGTACATGAGGCAGAGCGCGCGCATGGGTGTTTTATAAACGGGTCGGGCCGGGTCCGTCGGCGCGGGTGATGTGAAACGACGGGAGGGCGGTGTCGACCGGTGCGAGTTTTTCGCTCAGCGGCACCGAGGCCGCGAAGACGTAGTTGGAGCTGGTGCGCCAAAACCCGTTGGCGGTGAAGGCGTCCTGCCAGACGCGGTGCGAGAAGTTGGCGACGATGAGATCGACGCCGCGCGCGGCCAGTTGATGCCAGGCGGCGGCGACGACGGCGGGGGCATCATCGGGATGTGCGAAGGCATCCACGATCGAGCCGACGCGCAGGCTGCCGAAGTACTTGTTGTCGCGCATGCGTGTATCCAGCACGGTGGCCCAGCCGATCGGCGCCCCGGCGCGCCGCACGGCCAGCTTGAGACAGCGGCTCAGCGCCACCGCGCCGTAGCGGAGGTTGAGCGTTTCGGCGTCCCGCCGGGCCAGGAATCGATAAGACGGCGCCGCCCGGCGCCAGATATCGTCGGCCCAGCCGCCGAACGATTCCACCCATTCCGATTCCACGTTCGCGGCCGAGGGAGCGCCCAGCGTGCGGGCCGCTTGCGCGGC
>Ga0169931_10000956_pt1 | contig 48023 bp, 34 predicted proteins | sample Kivu_15m_20L_FD_129675 | JGI IMG/M metagenome (GOLD analysis project Ga0169931, IMG submission 129675) | Freshwater microbial communities from Lake Kivu, Western Province, Rwanda to study Microbial Dark Matter (Phase II) - Kivu_15m_20L... | ecosystem: Environmental > Aquatic > Freshwater > Lake...
AGCCCCCCGCCACCGGCTGGTGTGGTCGCGTCGCCGACATCCTCCACTCCATCTCCAATCCTTCTACGGGCATCTCCATGAATGTCTCCCTCAGTGGAGCCAATACCCTGCAAATAGGCAACCTCGTCTCCCAATACCACGTCTCTACGGCAGGAGCCGTCGTCATGAACGCCACCGGCAGCGGCGGCGGTCTCATGGGCACCAATGGCGTCCGCCAGAAGGCCATGGACGCCATCTACAAGCTCAATCACGCCAACCTCCAGCGCAACGCCTACGCCGACGTGCTCGAAAGCGCCGTCAGGAACGGCGACACCCTCAACACCAACATCGTCGCCTACGATGACCCCACGGACAGCCCTGCCGGCGGCTACACCAATGCCCAGCAGGTCACCGGCCTCGCCGCTGGTCAGAACTTCAAATGGAACACCGGGCTCACCGGCATCTACAACACCGCCATGTCCGGATACGCCGACGGTCTCGGCGGCTTCCCGAACACCACCCTCGGCACGCAGCTCAAGATGATCGCCCGCCTCATCGCCGCCCGTGGCCCCACGGAGTTCAACATGAAGCGCCAGATCTTCTACGCCTCCCTCGGCGGATTCGACACCCACACCGCCCAGGTCGATGGAAACGGCTTCACCAACCAGCCCATCAACACGGGTGGCACCCACTACGGTCTCCTCACCCAGGTCAGCCAGGCCATGTTCGCCTTCCAGCGCGCCATGGAGCAGCTCGGCATCTCCGAAAAAGTCGTCGCTTTCACCGCTTCTGACTTCTCCCGCACCTTCCCCTCGAACAGCCAGGGCTCCGACCACGGCTGGGGCAGCCACCACATCGTCGTCGGCGGCCAGACCGCCGTCGATGGCGGTAAAATGTTCGGCACCTTGCCCAACCTCGCCGTCAACGGCCCCGATGACACCGGCACCGGCCGCTGGATTCCCACCCTCTCCGTCGACGAGCACACCGCCACCCTCGCCAAATGGTATGGCCTCGGGAGCAGTGACATCACCTCCGTCCTCCCCAACATCGGCCGCTTCAACACCACCCACACCGGCGGCTACATCGGCTTCATGAAGCCCGCCTGAAGTGGAACAGGTTTCCAACCCGTTCATCCCAGCGCACTCGGTTCGCTTTTCGAGCTTCGTCATTCATTCGTTATTCGGGAATTCGTCATTTGAAAAAGTTCCTCGGCATCCTCATCCTTCTCGCCACCGTGGCCCTGTGGTGGCTCGCTCGTCCACAGCCGGAGGCCCCCGCTTTCAAGCCACCATCGCTACCCAAAAGCACGGCCAAGTCGAAAAAGCCTGAAGTTCCCGTGCCAATCAGCTCGCCCGCCCATGTCAGCGTCGTCACGGCCACACCGGCCGCGCCCACAGTGCCCGTGCGCATTGAAGCGCCGCCCATGAAGCCCGCGCAGGTCCCCGCAGACTACGTTCAAAGCATCCAGAGCGCCCCGCAGCACCAGGAAGCCGAGGAAATCGCCCTCAACCTCCGCAACTTCGGCCAACGCTTCGGCGGCAATCCGACCGGCTCAAACGCCGAAATCGTTGCCGCCCTGCGTGGCAGTAATCCTGCACGCGCCATTTACCTTCCCCAAAACGCCCGCCTCAACGGCAATGGCGAGCTCATCGACAGTTGGGGCACCCCCTATTTCTTCCACTCCAACTCCGCCACCGACACCGAAGTCCGTTCGGCCGGCCCGGACATGAAGCTCCACACCGCCGACGACATCATCACGAAGTAAAGTTCAGAATCGTCCTCGTCCTCCTACTCGAACTCGTCCTCGATTCCCCCGCCCGCGCCAAGCTTCACGTTCGCCATTCGTCATTCTGATTTCGTCATTCGGCCTTCCAGCCCGCCGTCCGTCAGCGTCTTCAAAAACGCAATCACGCACCGCTTCTCCTCCGCCGTCAGCTTCAATCCCCCATCCGGATGCTTCGCCAGATTCGGATCCAGCGTCTCCGTGCGTTCCACACCCTCGCTGTAGTGATCCAGCACCTGCTCCAGCGTCGAGAAGCGCCCATCGTGCATATAGGGAGCCGTTAACGCCACATTGCGCAGACTCGGCGTCGCAAACGCGCCCCTGTCCAGCGCAGCTCCCGTCACGCGATGCCTTCCCGTGTCCTCCCCGACCGCTAGCCCGTTGTTTCGGAACGCATGATCCGTGAACAACGCCCCGCCGTGGCAGTGAAAGCAATCCGCTCCCAACTGCCCCAGCCGCGGCTCACGCTCCATCATGAACAGCTCAAAGCCCCGCTGCTCATCCGCCGTGAGCATCACCTCACCTCGCTGCGCCCGATCAAACTTCGAGTCATGCGACGTCAGCGTCATCAAGAACGCCTCCACCGCCAGCCCGAGGCGCTCCGCCGTCACTCCCGGCGATCCAAACGCCTCCGCGAACTCCTTTTCGAGATCTCCCAGCTTCTTAACCACATTCTCCAGGCTCTCATCCATCTCGCGATGATCCACAATCGGCATCAGCGCCTGCTGCCGCAGACTTGAAGCACGCCCATCCCAAAAAAACGAATCCTTCCACGCCAGATTGAAAAGCGGCATCGCATTTCGATCCCCAATGCGCCCTTCCACGCCCAGGCTGAAACGTCGCGCATCACTCAGTCCCGTGCTCGCATCATGACAGGACGCACACGACACGGTCCCATCGCGCGAAAGCCTCCCATCCGCAAAAAGCCGTCTTCCCAGCTCCACGCGACTCTTCGTCAAAATCACATCCGCAGCCAGTTTCGGCTGCGGAAAGCCCTTTCCGACGATCAGGGGCACTTTCGCCGATTTTTCATCCAAAACACTCACCGGCCCCCAATCTCTCTTTCCAGCCTCCACCGCCTTCAAAACGAACGCACGGTTCAAATTTGCCTTCAGCTTCAGTGCCAGCGCATCGCCCTCACGCGCATGCGTCGCCGTGCCATCCTTCGCAAAGCTCACCCCCTTCAAAATCGATGCCACATCCATCCCCACCCGCACCTCAGTGGCCTTCTGCACCTTCACCTCGCCCTCCAGCACGATCTCCGTGCGAAACGGCACCCGCCCCAAGTGATACGCATACCCGCTCATCTTCCCCGCCGTATCGCTCCACAGGCCTTCCAGCGCCAAAAAGATGTATCCACCCTGCCAACTCCAGTGCAGACCATTCAACCGAGGATTCAGCGGATGATCCGGCCCCCGTGAAGCCGGATCACGCCCATTCTCCGCCTCATCTAGGCCAACAAAGAACCTCAGCGCCGTATACTCACCCTCCGGCACCTTCGAAAACACAGCCGCCTCCCGTTTCGTCGCCGCATTCATCCACGCCACCGACTCCGGCACCTCCACCCACGTCCCATCCTTCGCCTTCAAAGCCACCCCGCTCACCAGATAACTCAATCGCGTCACCGACCACTTCTCCCCCGCCTCATTCGTCCACTTCGACTCATTCAACCGCACACCACCATCCTCCATCACCAGCCGCAGCTCTGCCGCGCGAATGTCCGCGCAGAGAACCGTGATCAAGACCCAAGACAGCCAACGCATGGCCCCAAGCTCCCCGTTTATCGTCTATTGTCTATTCTCTATTCCTGCCTTCATCTTCGCACACAGCATGACCCGCCTGTTCGCCATACTCCTCTTCACCACGCCACTCCTCGCGGACATCGCCGTGCCCCAGCGCATGCTGGAGCCAGCGACACCGGCGGAGGCATGGAATGTCATCCGACTGGCGTCTGCAAATGTGGAGCGGCTCATTCGCGAAGAACGTCCCCTGGAGATCACGCCACAGATTTCGCTACTCAGCCCCGCTCTGCGTCACCTCGCCCGCAGCACCGTCAAAGACGGTCATCAAGCAGCGCTGGAAACGCATGCGTCCCAAGCATTTGCCCTCGTCAATCTCATTGCCCAAGCGGGCATGTCAGAAAATGTCGGTGCGCTCGCTCCCGCCTTTGCCAAACTGAAGAAAGAGATCGACGCCATCGCAGAGGGGTTTGATCCTGCGGTGGTCAAGAGCGAGCTCTATCACTGCCCCGCAGACCCAAATCAGGTCAGCGACTCGGCCGATGGAAAGTGCCCGCAGTGCCAGGCCGACCTCGTTCCGCGTCGCATCCCCTACAGCTTCATTCATGCTCGCGTGGAGAGAAACAGCACCACGCTGGCTCTCACCAGCGCAACGACAGCGCAACCCGGCAATAACCTTCGTTTGAAGCTTCTCCTCAAGCACAGGGACGGCTCTCCCTTGCTCGAAAAAGACCTCGTGCCCATGCATACCGAGCCACTGCAAGTCCTCATCACGGGTCCCCAAGGCAGCGACTTTGTGCATGCCACGCCCGTCGCCAGCAAGGACACGCCGGGCATGTGGGAGTGCGACTACACACCACAGCTCCCTGGAAAGCACCGTATCCGCGCTGGACTCACGCCCTATGCAACCGGCCTGCCCGAGTTTCCCAGTGCAGAGCTCGAAGTGGCCGGAGAAATCGCCGCTGCGGCCGAACCTGTCGAGTCCATGCGGGCCACGGTCAGCGGTTATCACTTCAGCCTCAACGTGGCGGGCACGAAAGGTCGCCAGCTTCGTGCTGGTCAGCTTCAGGTCCTCCAACTCCATGTCGCCGACGCCGAAAATCGCCCCGTCTCCTCGCTGGAGCCCTTTTTGCAAGCCTTTGCCCACATCAACGCCTTCGACACCGCCACGGACACCGTCCTGCAGCTTCATCCCACAGGCGGCGACATCCTGCGTGACGACGTCCGCGGTGGGCCGGCGCTCGCATTCAAAATCTATTCCCCCCATGCCGCGCTGCTGCGCCTCTATGTCGAGGTGCAGATCAGCGGTCAGCGGCTAACCGTGCCCATGATCGTCCGCATCCACCCGTGAACCCATCCTTCTCCAGAGTGTCAAAGTTATGAGGCAACAGGCCTGCCTTCGCTGCCACAAAAAAGCCTATACGAGCAAGTGACGGGCCTGTATCATTTCCCTGCTTGAAAGCACGCAGCTTCCACGTCCGCTTCATCGGACCGATTCCTGTTCCATCATGACATCCATCCTCCAGTCCAGCGCCCAAGCCGCAGGCATTGATGAGACAGACGTCCGAGCGGCGCTGGACATGGCCACGGTTGGCGGCATCTCCCCGGTGCTGGCCTTGATCGACAGCGGTGGCGTGGACGAGCGTGCGTTCACACGGCATCTTGCCGAAGATCTTGGTTGGCAATGGCTGGAAACCCCGCAACCGGCCAGCGATGACGCACCAGAGCTCAAGCGACTGATCCCAGCGCGTTTCGCCGTGCGTCATCAAGTGTTCCCAGTCAGCATCGAGCGCGATGAGGCCACGCAAGCGCGCAAGAAGCTCGTCCTCGCTTGTCATGACCCGTTTGACCTCATGGCACGCCAAGCGGTGGCGCGTCAGGCCGAGTTGCCGGTGAAATGGTGCCTCACTCCGCGCACCGAGTTACTCAACGCGGTGCAGCAGCTCTACGGCGTCGGTGCCGACACCTTCGATGCCTTGCTCGCCGCACGCGGCGCGAACTCGGATGACCTGCACCTGCGTGATGAGGCCAACGTCATCGACGGAGAAGACGAGGAGGCCTCCGTCGTGAAGTTTGTGAATCAAATCATCCGTGAGGCTTTGGCACAGAAGGCCACGGACATCCACGTCGAGCCCCAGCCCGACAATCTGCGCATCCGCTACCGCATTGATGGTTTCTTGCATGAGATTCCCGTGCCGGAGAACATCAAGCAGCTCCAGGCGTCCGTGATCGCGCGCATCAAGGTGATGAGCAAGCTCGACATCGCCGAGAAGCGACTGCCGCAGGACGGGCGCATCCATTTGAAGGCCGATGGCCAGTCCATCGACGTGCGCGTCGCCTGCATCCCCAGTGTGGAGGGCGAGTCCATCAGCCTCCGCTTGCTTGGTCAGGAGCGTTTCACGCTCGACCGCCTCGGCCTAAACGAGGCACATCGCCAAACCATCGAAACACTGCTCACGAAGCCCAACGGCATCGTGCTCGTCACCGGGCCGACCGGCTCCGGCAAATCGACCACGCTTTACACCTTCCTTTCTCGGCTCAACAGCGTGCATCGCCGCATCGTCACCATCGAAGATCCGGTGGAAAACAAGCTGCCCGGAGTCGTGCAGATCGCCGTGAAGCCGGAGATCGGGCTCACCTTTGCCAGCGGACTGCGCAGCATCCTGCGTGGCGATCCGAATGTGGTCATGGTCGGTGAGATTCGCGATCTGGAGACCGCCGAGATCGCCGTGCGCGCCTCCTTGACCGGCCATCTTGTCTTTTCAACGCTGCACACGAATGACGCCGTCGCAGGCATCACGCGTTTGATCGAGATGGGCGTGAAACCCTTCCTCGTCAGCTCATCCGTGCGCGCTTTCCTCGCGCAACGTCTCGTGCGCGTGCTGTGTGAGTCCTGCAAAGCGCCAGCAAAGTACAAAAACGACGAGCTTACCAAGCTCGGTTTCCCGGAAGCGAAAGGGAAGAAAATCTGGCGCGCAACGCCGGGCGGCTGCCAGCACTGCCGGGGCACGGGTTACGCCGGCCGCGTCGCCCTTTACGAGATCGCGCTCATGACACCCGCCATGCAGGCACTTGTCTCCCAGCGCGCCGCCGAGGCGGATCTGCATGCACAGGCGCGCAAAGACGGCTTTGTGCCCATGCGCGAATACGGGCTGCAAAAAGCGCTCTCAGGCTTCACCACGCTTGAGGAAGTCGCCCGCGTCACCAGTGAGGAGCTTGCCTGAGATGCCCGCCTTCGCTTACCAGGCTCTTTCCGCTGATGGATCGGTCAAAAACGGCTCGATCGAGGCCGCCGACCGTGGCGATGCCATCCGCATGCTCGCAAGGCGCGGACTCCAGGCGCGCTCGATCCAGTCCCAGACCGCCGAACGCGAAAAAAAAGCCGAATCCACAACCGAAACGACGCTTCATCTCAAAAAGACTGACGTCATCCGTTTCACCGAAGACATGGGCGATCTCCTCGCCTCCGGTTTGCAGGTCGAACAAGCCCTCCAGGCCATGGAAAGCCGCAGCGCGTCGAAAATCGGCCAGCTCGCCGGAAAAGTCCGCGAACTCGTGCGCGACGGCGTGCCGCTCTCCGCCGCGCTGAAGCAGGTCTCCAACTCGTTTGACGAATTGTACTGCAACATGGTCGCCGCTGGCGAGAACAGCGGTGCGCTCGATGAGATCATGGACCGCCAGGCTCGTCACCTGCGGCTGATGGAGTCCGTTCAGGCGAAAGTGACCGGCGCGCTGATCTATCCCGCGTTTTTGATCAGCTCCGGCTCGGCGCTGGCGCTGGTCATGGTGCTCTATCTACTGCCAAAACTCGCCACGCTGCTCACCGGCAGTGGCAGAGAACCGCCGTTCATGATCCAGGTCAGCCTCACGCTCTCCGCCTTCCTCCGTGAATGGTGGTGGGCGCTGTTGATTTTCCTCGCGCTGCTGGTGGTGGTGCTCTTCGTTGCACACAAGACGCCCACGTTCCAATCTGCCTGGCATCGGCTCATGATCACCACGCCTGGCATCCGCGACATCAATCGCGCGCGCTTCGAGCTGCAATTCTTCGAGACACTCGGCAGCCTGCTGCGCGGTGGCGTGCCGCTGCTGCCCGCGCTCGAGCTCGTGCGCCGTGGAGTCAGCAATCTCCACCTCAAACACTCGCTCTCGCAGGCGGAGGCCGTGGTGCAGGAAGGTGGCTCGCTCAGCGGTGCGATGAAAAAGACCAGCGTTCTCAGTTCTCAGTCCATCGACGTCATCCGCATCGGCGAAGACACCGGCCACCTCGCAGAGGTGCTTGGCAAAGCCGCCACTCGCATGGACACCCAGCTCACCCGTGTCATCGAACGCGTCACTGCCCTCATCCAGCCCGTGCTTCTGCTCTTCATGGCCGCGTTTGTCGGCGGCATGGTCTGGTCCATGGTGAACATTGTCTTCTCCACCCTCCAGCAGCTCCATCGTTGAAACCTTTGACTCTATGAAAACCACGTCCCACCGCCTACAGCGCCATGCCGCCTTCACCCTTCTCGAAATGATGGTCGTTCTGCTCATCATCGCGCTCATCCTCGGCAGCGTCGCTGTCATGGTGCAGGGATTCTCAAAGGATGCGGAGGACGTCGCCACCCGTGCGAAGATCAAGGCGCTCGAAAGCGCACTGACCTCCTACAAGATCAGCAACCTCGTCTATCCCACCCAGCCGCAGGGCATCGAAGCTCTCGTCACACGCCCGACCGCTGACCCTAAACCACGGCGCTGGACCCAGCTCATCAAACAAGACGGTCTTCTCGACGCCTGGGGCCGCAAAATCCTCTACCGCAATCCCGGCACCCACAACGCTGGCGGCTACGATGTCTTCTCCCCCGGCCCTGACGGCCTCGAAAACACCGCGGACGACATCGGCAACTGGTGACTGCCATGCAACGACGCGCCGCCGGCTTCACCCTGCTGGAATTGATCGTGGTGCTCGCCATCGCCGCGCTCATCATCGGGATTGGTGCGGGAGCAGCACGACAGATGAGTGAGGACCACGCGCTGCGCCGCGCCACGCATGAGGCCGAGGGCGTGCTCATGCGCGCCATGACCAGAGCCGTGGCCACGACACAGCCACAAAGTTTGGCACTGGACGAATTGCGCGGAAACTTCCTGCTCACCGTGCGCCGTGCGGGCACGACGGAATTCACCGCGGCCAAAGACCAGCGCCTGTTGATACGTCCAGGTGGTTTGTGCGAGCCACTCACACTGCGCTGGCAGAAAGACGGTGCCTGGATCACCGCCACACTCGATCCGCTCACCGCGACGCTCGCTGAAACGGAGGACAACCTGTGAAACGAAGCGCATTCACGCTCCTAGAGACACTGCTGGCCCTCATGATCTTCAGCCTGGCCGTCGTGGCGCTCGTCGAAGCTCTCAACCAGCTCGGGAACGACACGCTGCATCAGCGCCGCGAGGCCGCCGTGCAGGAACGCGTGCGCTCCCTGCTCGTCGAACATTCGAGGCTCCCCAACGCCCCGGAAGAAACGAAAATCGAGGAGGAAGGTGTGAAATTCACCATCCGCCGGACGAAGCTCGATTTAAAGAACCGTGACGGCATGCCCCTCAGCGACCTTTTCGAGGTGCGAGTGACGGCGGAGTGGCTCGAAGGCCGCGAACCGCAGACGCTCTCCGCCGAGACCTGGGTTTACCCGCCGCTTTTCAGACGCTGAGCTGCCACCCCATGAAAACGCACGCTCACCCGCCAGCATCCGGCTTCACGCTGCTCGAAATCGTGGTTGTGCTGGCCATCGTCGCGCTCGTGCTCGGCGCGGTGTATTCACTCGCCAGCGGCACCCTCACGCTGGCGGACGACGTGCAGCGTGCGCGGCGGCGCGACAGTCGCGAGCAGGCATTCACCACGTTCTGCGAACGACTCATGATGGAACTTCCGGCCACGGCCGCGCTCAATTTGAAAACAACCCAGGAAGGCGGCCAGTATCTCTCCGCGCTTGAGCTGGAGCATGTACCTTCGCCATTTGACGGCACATCTGACTGCAAGCTCACCCTGTTCACCGAGAGCATGGCCGGTGGCGGCCTGCGCCTGATGGCCTCCGTTGAAAAGAAGGGCAAAGAGAAGTCAGAAATCCGTGTGATGCTTTTTGAAGACCTCAGCGAATGCGGCTGGCGTGTGTTTGACACAGGTTCCGAGCAGTGGGCGACCCGTTGGAAGGAGGCCATTGAGGAGAATGTGCCGCGTGTCCACCCACGACTGATCGAATGGTCCGCCACCCAGGGCGGGGAGAAACAACGCCGTGTGTTCTGGATCGCGCCGAACACGAGTGTCGGTTTGGTCACAGTTCCGCCTTTGACGGGCGCGCCGCCACCTGCTCAGGCAATCCCGCCATGAAGTGCCCGCTCATCTCGTTTGTTGCTTGTCTCCTGTTGTTCATCTGTCCGCAGAGCGCCCCCGCCCAGTCGGTGGAAGCGGCGGATGTGGACCGTCAGGTGAAGGCGGCCACGCTGCACAGCGTGGGGGATGCCGCGCCGGACTTTTCCTGCCGCCTGACGGACGGACGCGAGTTCAAGCTCTCAGCTCACCGGGGGAAAGTGGTGCTGCTGTATTTTTTTGGCAAAATCCCCGGAGCCTGCGTGACTGAGATGGGATACATCGAAAAAGCCATTGTGAAGAAGCTGGGGGATCGCGATGACTTTGCCGTCCTGGCGGTGGGACACCGGCTTGAGCGTGAGGAGGTGGTGAACCTCGCGGGGGAGAACAAAATCACCCTGCCTCTGGCCGCCGACCCGCAGGCCGAGGTCTTCAGGCGTTATTTTCTCCAGTTTGTGCCGCGCGTGGTGGTGGTGAGAAAGGACGGAAGCATCGCCTATCAAAGGTCTGGCTACAAAGAGCTGGAAGGCATTCTGGAGCTTCAGCAGGTGGTGGGCCGCGAACTGCGGCAGACGGCCCGATGAACCGGCAGGGGTTGCGCATGAAATGCTCCGTGGTTTTGGTGGTTTACCAAATATCCCAGCGACATGCGTCATGAATGACCAAGAGCAAGGGGCCGGTTCGCTTCGAAATCCTTCTTGGTGAGGCAAAATGATGGCTGGCAGAATGATTGGGATTCTGAAAATCATTTTGCCATTCATCATTCTGCCTGATGGAGGCATTCCACCCGGTTTGATCACCTCAAGCCGCCATTTCGAAGGTCTTCAAATCATTATCCAAGCTTTGGACGCGTGAACCCTGCTGAACAGGCCGGCTCCATGATTGTGACGTTTTCTTAACGCTAAAGTTCTGACGGCATGGCGCAGGTTTGATAAACCCGCACGTCATCGTCTCCGGTCACACACGGGGGCTGTCCGAACTCCATGATCAAGCACCTTCAGCTTCCTGGCTTGCCTGCCTGCCTGCCCATGTTCGGGAAGGCCATGAGGGTGTTACCAAATAGTCACCCTTAACCGCTGGCCCCGGACATTGCCTCCGGCTACGAACTCAGCGCCGGTCAATGGCGATGATGGTTCTGACCCTTCGGAAAAATCATTCACTCAAACCACCGACAAACACACACACCATGCAGATCAAAACCAAACACCTTCTCACCATGCTCGTCGTGGCTGGGATTTCCTCGGCGGCCCTCCCTGCGGGCGCTGCCACGATCACCCTGGGGGACTTGCTCTTCGGCTTCCGCGTCACTGGCGGAACCGGGGCCGGCACGGACCTCATCGTCAACGCGGGGCCGACGGGCGTCACCGGCGGCAACGCCACCGTCTTCCGCGACGCCAGCGCGTCTATCCCCTCAGTGCTGGATCTTGGCGCTGAGTTGTCCGCCATTTACGGCAGCGACTGGCACACCCGCAGCGACCTTTACTGGGGTGTTGTAGGCGTGCGTAGCGCGACTTCCACCGGCGGTGGCAATGGCACGAATGGCAACGTTCCCGGACGTTCTCCCTTTGTCGGCATTGCCCAGGGCACAAGCACGCCCGGCGTGCAGTCTTCAGCCGCTCCTGACCTTAGTGGTGCTCCGGCACTGCGTACCAACACCTCCAACGCTATCAACGCGATCAATTCCGCGTTCTTGACCGGCACCGACACTGGCGTCAGCTCTGCGGAAGCCATCTACCTGGCCAGCAACACCCTTGGTGGCTGGACGGAGCAGGTGACAACAGATTACTTTGACCTCGGCAGCGGCGCGGAAGTGTCCAATGCCAGCGGCATCGACAACACAGGGCTGGACCTCTACTGGATCTTGAACAGCAACTCGGGCGCGCTCGACAACGGTGCCGCCGTCGCCAGCACCGTGGGCGTCGGCGTTTACCAGGGCAGTTTCCAGATCAACAGCAGCGGTGTGGTTTCCTTCAACACCGTCGCAGCGATTCCAGAGCCAAGCCGCACACTCTTCGCCGGTCTTGGCCTTGCTGCCTTGCTCTTCCGTCGTCGTCGTGCCTGATTCCTCGTTTCCCATTTCAAAAACACAAAACAGTTCATCTATCTCTTCAATTTAGCCTATGAAATCATTCTTTAAATGCTCTGCCATCGCCACGGCGATGCTTCTGGCCCAGCAGGCCTCCGCCGTTGACATCGTCATCACCGGCTCCACCGCCTTCCGCAGCGCCACTCACTCCGGCATCGCGAACATGATGACCGGCGAGACCATCGCCCACAGCCATGCCTCGAGCCTCAACAGCGCCAATCAGTCCACGTTCAAGGGCACGATTGCCGGTATTCCTGGCACTGTGTATGTGTTCTGCTCCTGGTCCGGTTCCGCCACCGGCATCATCGCCGTGGCCAACAGCACTCCGGTTTCAGTGATTTCCGCCGCGCAGGTGGACGCCCTGACCTCTGGTACCACAGTTGGGGGCATTTCCCCGACCACCACGATGACCCCGCGCATGGCGTTCTCTGATGTGTACAAAGAGTCCACCACCGCCGCCAGCGCCGCGCTGACGGACAGCCGTCCTGCGGTGATCCCGTTCCGCTTCTTGAAGAACCGTGGCAGCAGCGCTTCCCTGACGAATGTCACGGCGCAGCAGGTTCGCGCGCTTTGGAACAACAATTCGGTTCCCCTTGGCCTTTTCACCGGCAACATCGCCGACACCTCCCGCGTGATCGGTCTGGGTCGTGACAACGGCTCCGGCACCCGCATCACTGTTCTGGCTGAAACCAAGTACGGCATCGGCAACTTGGTGCAGCAGTGGAGGGCGACCACCACCGGCACCCCCGGCACCACAGGCGTCGTGACTTCCGCCCGAATCTGGGGCGTGGGTGATGGCGTCGGCTCCACCGTGGGCGGCAACGGTGGCTACACCAGCGGCAGTTTCATCGCCACGGCCATGGGTTGCACCACGAGCGGTGTCGAACTCTACGAAGAAGACGGGGTGAGCTTGATCGACACGATGGACGTCACTCTGCTGGCTTGGCTGGGGCTGAGCGACACGAGTGTGGCCGTTGGCACTGGTGCCACAGCACTCCCTTACGAAGGTGTCGCTTACACTGCTGACGCGGTGTACAACGGTTCTTACACGCTCTGGGGCTATCTCCACCTGTATTACCCGACCCTGACGGCGGACGAAAACAGCTTCCGCACCGGCCTCAACACCCAGCTTGCCAACCCCTCCGTGCTTGGCTCCAACGGTCTGGTGTTCAACCTCATGCAGTGCGCCCGCACTTCGGATGGTGGCATTGTTTCCGCCAGCTACTAATCATCGCCAACAAGTCTGAGCGGTTCTGCCGCTCATTCAATCCTGCTGGTGCCGATGGGAAACCATCGGCACCGGTCTTTTTATGAAGAGACGTTTTTTGATCATGATTTATAAACCAGCCTCCACCACGGTGCGAATGCTCCAGGTTTCCCTGACTGCCAACCTCCTGCTGGCGGGTGGTTGCTGCCTGCTTTGGTTGCACGATCATGAGCGCCCGGAGGCCGTTGTGGCGTTGCCGCCAGTGCTGCCTGCTCAAGCGCAACCCCGAACTGCTCCAGCGCCGGAGAGTCAGCCCGCGTTTCACTGGCGGGAGCTGGACGCGGAAGACTTTCCCGCGTTTGTGGCGAACCTGCGGAAGATCGGATGCCCGGAGCCGACCATTCGTGACATCGTGGATGGTGAGCTGCGCGAAATCTATGCCACGCAGGCCAAGGACGGTGCTTTCTCGCCTGTGACTCCGGCTGGAAGTGGCAGCGCTTCCATGCTCGGAGCGTCTTCCAATCATCCGAGCAGCGAGGAGCAGCGGCAGCGCGTCCTGGCCAGCATCCTTTCGGCAGATGCGGTCGAAAATCCAGGAGCCATGCCCGCCACCACTGCGCCCACGGCTGTGGTGACGCAGAACGGGCCCGAGAGCATCGCCATGACCCAGTTGGAGCAGATTCCAGCCGCCTTTCAGGTGGGGGACGAACCTTCCGCCACGCCGGGCACCCAGGAGCTGTCCACCGTGGTCTCGGATGCCAGTCTTGACGCTGAAACAACCCAGCACCTGACCCGGATGAGGCAGGATTTTGCCGCCGAAGTGTCCCCGGATTCGAACGCGCCAGATCCGGGCAGCCCGGAGTACTTCCGCCAATGGATGAAGGCCAAAAGGGAGAGCGATGACCGTTTCTCCTCCATGTACGGCGGTGACGCGCTCGACGCCCTCTACCGGCAGGCGATGGCAAAAGCCGGCACCACCGCCGCAGGGAGGTGATGTTTTCAGCTCACGCGCCCGGAGCGGGGGATTTGGGCGGAATCGTTGCCAAAAGACGCTGGTCACAACGAGCATGGATGTGGTTTGCGGACTCTGTGTGACGCATTCGTGACCTTGGGTGACTTGAGGGAAGGTGGTGTTCAACGCAAAGGCTAGGCCGGTTCAGAACCGGCACGCATGATCCCCCGAACGTATCATTCCCAAGCCTCAAACACCCTGGTCCGCGTCTTTCAACGCTGCGCGGCGCTGTGCTGGGCCGGGATGAGCGCGGGTGGCATGGCGCTGGCGCAATCTCCTGGCGCGGCGGCGCAGGAGCAGCCGCCCACAGCCCTGTCACAGCTCGGGAACCTCTACGTGCGCGAGTATCGCGTGAAGGGGAATCACATCTTGAAACCCATCGAGATTGAGAAGGCGGTCTATCCTTTCATGGGGCCTGGGCGCTCGGAAAACGACATCGAGCAGGCGCGGCTGGGGCTGGAGAAGATTTACAAGGATAAAGGCTACCAGACGGTGTACGTCGAGGTGCCACAGCAGACCGGGGCGCGAGGCATCATTTACCTAAACGTGGTGGAGGCGCCGGTGGGGCGGCTGCGGGTCAAGGGTTCGCGTTATTTCCTGCCCAGCAAGATCAAGGAGCACGCGGACTCGATGGCGGAGGGCACGGTGCCGAACTTCAACGAGATCACCAAGGACATCCAGGCGCTGAACCGCTGGCGTGACCGCAAGATCACCCCGGAGCTGCGGGCGGGCGTGGTGCCTGGCACGGTGGACATCGACCTTAACGTGGAGGACAAGCTGCCGCTGCATGGCAGCCTGGAGCTGAACAACCAGTACAACGCCAACACGGTGCCGCTGCGGCTCAGTGGCTCGCTCAGCTACAGCAATCTCTGGCAGCTCGGCCACACGCTGGGCCTGAGCTTTCAGGTGGCGCCGGAAAAGTTTTCCGATGGCACGGTCTATTCCGGATTTTACCAGATGCCGGTCGAAAGTGTCGAAGGTCTGAGCGTCATGCTGACCGGCGCGGTGCAGGACAGCAACATCTCCACCCTCGGCGGTGGCGCGGTGATCGGGAAGGGAACCATCTTCGGCCTGCGGCTCATGAAGACGCTGCCCGCCGAAACCGGCTACTTCCACTCGCTGAGCTTCGGCATGGATTACAAGGACTTCGTTCAGGACGTGAACGCGGGCGGCGGGGTGATCTCCGCGCCGATCAGCTACTACCCCTTCACGCTATCCTACTCGGCCGGGCGTGTGAGCGACAACGCCTTCACCGAGTTCAACGCGGCGGCGGTCTTCCACTTCGCCAGCATGGGCGGCTCCCAGAGCGAGTTTGCGGCGCGTCGCTTCGGGGCGACGGATAATTTCTTCTACTTTCGTGGTGACGTGGCCCACACCCAGGATCTGCCGGGCGGATTCCAGGCTTATGCCCGTGTCCAGGGCCAGGCCTCGGCACAGCCGCTCATCAACACGGAGCAGATCGCCGGCGGCGGTCTCAACACGGTGCGCGGCTACCTCATCGCCACGCAGCTCGGTGACTCGGGTGTTTTTGGCTCGTTCGAGTTCCGCAGCCCGTCCTTCATCGGCACCGCGAAGGAGAAGGCCAACGAGTGGCGGGTGTACGGCTTCGTCGAAGGCGGCAAACTTTACGTCAACCAGCCGCTGCCAGGCGAAAAACGCGCGCATGACCTAGCCAGCGTCGGTGTCGGCACGCGCTTTCGCTATCTCGACCACATCACCGGCTCGCTGGACCTGGGCATGCCGCTCGTGACGCAGCCGAACGCCATCGCGCACGACCTTTACCTCACCTTCCGCCTCGGTGTCGATTTCTAATTCCCCTCCTTGCATCCCGCCCATGACCAAGAAAAAACATCTGTTCTCTGCTCTCCTGCTCGGCCTCGCCCTCGTGACTTCTGCTTACGCGGAGGAAAAAAACTGGTGGGACGCCAAATGGACGATCCGCAAGAAGATCGACATCGACACCAGCGGCAAAGGTGTCGCCATCTCCGAACCCATCGGCACCACGGCGGTGCTGGTGCGTCTGCATGAGGGCGTGTTCAGCTTCATGTCCGCCAAGGAGGACGGCAGCGACCTGCGCTTCACCGCCGACGATCACAAGACCGTGCTCAAGCACCATGTCGAAAAGTGGGACTCTCTTTTGAACGAGGCCTACGTCTGGGTCCAGGTGCCGGACCTCAAACCTGCCGCTGCCACCGCGATCTGGCTCTACTATGGCAACACCACCGAGGCCGTGGCCGTCGATCCGGCGAAGGAAAGCTATGATGAGAACACCGTGCTGGTTTATCACTTCGCGGATGCCTCGAAAGCAGGCACGGACTCCTCCGCCACTGGAGCAAATGCCGAAGGCACGCCGCCGCCTGCCGCAGGATCGCTCATCGGCGGCGGCTTGCGAGTGTTTGGCCAGACGCCGATCAAGGTGAACGCACCGCCGCTGCCAGAATGGGCGCCGGGAGCGCCGCTGACCGTGTCCGTGTGGGTGAAGCCGAGCGCCTTGCAGCCAAACGCGGTCATCCTCAGCCGCCGTGACGGCGCGAACGCCTTCATTCTCGGTCTGGACAACGGCGTGCCGTTTGTGGAGGTCAACAAGCAGCGCAGCAGCGCTGGCGCGCCCATCGCCGCCGGTGGCTGGCATCATGTGGCCGCCGTGGCGGACGCGGGAACGATCACCTTGTATCTTGATGGCAAGTCCTACGGTGCGGTGACGGCTGCCATGCCTTTGCTGAAGACTCCGGTGGAGATCGACAAGGATTCTTCCCCGGCTGCGGCCAGTCTTGCTGGCTTCGCCGGTGAGTTGGATGAACTCCAGATCGCCAAGACGGCACGGCCGGCCGGTTTCATCCAGTTTGCCGCCACGAACCAGGGAACGAGCGCGGATGCGGCGAAGCTGCTCGTCGTCGGCCCGGATGTCGCCTCCGATCACGAGGAGGAGAGCGAGATCATGAAGCATGTGTCTCTCATCACGGACATTTCCAAAGACCTGACGATTGACGGCTGGATCGTTATTTTCCTCTGCGCCCTCCTCGCCATCGTCGGTTGGGTCATCGCTTTCGGCAAAATCGTGTATCTCAACACGATTGAGAAGGCATCGAAGGAGTTCATGAAACGCTGGGAGAAAATCTCCTCGGATCTCACCGCCATCGACCATGAGGACGCGGAAAGCGTTAAAAACATCGGCGGCACGGTGAGCAACAAGATGCAGAAGCTCATGCGACAGTCACCTCTCTACCAGCTCTACCATCTGGGGTCCGAAGAAATCAGCCATCGCATGAAATCCGTGTGTGAGATCACCCTGGACCCGAAGGAAAAGAAGGAGCGCCAGATCATGGGCCTCTCCGGCCGCTCCATCCAGGCCATCAAGGCCGTGTTGCATGGCGGCATGGTGCGCGAGGTGCAGAAGCTCAATGGCAAGCTCGTCTTCCTCACCATCGGCATCGCCGGTGGTCCGTATCTCGGCCTGCTCGGCACCGTCATCGGGGTGATGATCACCTTCGCCGTCATCGCGAAATCCGGCGAGGTGGAGGTGAACTCGATCGCGCCGGGTATTGCCGGTGCCTTGCTCGCCACCGTGGCCGGTCTCGCCGTCGCCATTCCCGCGCTGTTTATCTACAGCTACCTCAGCTCACGCATCAAGGACGTGGTCTCCAACATGGAGACTTTCATCGACGAGTTCGTCACCAAGATGGCCGAGCACTACAAGGAGTAACCCCACGCCATGGACGCCGACAACAAATCCTACGACGACATCAACGTCACGCCGATGGTGGACCTCTACCTCGTGCTGCTGCTGATTTTCATCATCATGACGACGGCGGGCGTGCAGGGGGTGAAGGTGAACCTGCCGCGTGGCGGCGCCGCCTCGTCAAAGCCGCTTGAAGGCCCGAAGATGCAGGCCATCACCGTGAACAACGAGGGCAAGATTTTCCTCAACACGCTGCCGGTCACGCTCGACGAGCTCTCCAGCAAGCTGGAGGCGCTCAAGTCCAGCACGCCGGAGTTTCCCGTCGTCATTCGTGGCGACAGCGCCTCGCAGTACCAGGGCATCATGGACGTGCTCAACGTCGTCGGGCGTCTCGGCATCACGCAGATCGGCCTGGCGACCCAGGCCCGCAAATAACCACCCCACAGGATCATGAAACCCAAAGACATCGAAGACGAGGACGAGCCGGGCTTTTTCAAGCGCCACCTCGTGCTCATCCTCATCGGCGGACTCGTGCTCGCTGGTGGAGGTTACATGTTCGCCAATCACAAGCCCTCCAAATCCTCATCAAAAAAGAAGATGGAAATGGTCATGGTCATGCCGGTCATCCCGCCGCCACCACCTCCACCGCCTCCGCCGCCCCCTCCGAAAGAAGAGCCGCCTCCTGAGGAGGAGAAAGAAGAGGAGATGATCGAGCAGGCTCCAGAAGAAATCACCGACAAGCCGGACGACAAACCCGCTGACGAGCCGAAGGACGAACCCATTGGCACCGCCATCGCCGGCGGGGATGGCAGCGGCCTCGCTCTTGGCGGAGGCAGCGGCGGTGGCCGCGGCATGATTGGCGGCGGCACCGGCAAAGGCGGCAGCAAGTGGGGCTGGTACGCGGGCACGGTGCAAAAGCGCATCGCCGATGCCTTGCGGCAGCATCCGCTGACCAAGCGCGCCGGATTCACCAATACTGTCAAAATTTGGAGCGACTCCACCGGTCGCATCACCCGCGTGAGGCTTAGCAGCAGCACCGGGGATCGCGCGGTGGACACCGCCATCGAAAACGAGGTGCTCAACGGCCTCGTGCTCAACGAGCCGCCGCCGGACGACATGCCCATGCCCATCAATCTGCGCATCAGCGCGCGCAAACCGAACTGACGTTTTCTCAAGCCCCCACATGCTCAACAACTCCCAAGTCTGGCGACGCCAGTTCGCCTGTTTCACCGCCTCTCTCTGCGCCGCCATGCAGCCTGTGCTGCTGCACGCGCAGGAACCCGCCCTGCCCATGCCGCTGCTGGCGGAAAATGCCGCGCCTGCTCCTGCGGCTGCTGCTTCATCAGGCGCCGTGACCACGCCGATCTCCCCCGATCCTGCGGCAGCCGCGCCCGTGCTGCCAGACCCCAACGCGCCCGCGCCACAGCCGCTGCTCGCCGGGCCTTCGCAGAACGTGACATTGAACCTCATCAACCGTCTGGTGCAAAAGGGCGTGCTTTCCCAGGGCGAGGCCGCTGATTTGATCCAAGGCGCGGAAGCCGACGCCGCCTTCGCCAAAGCCCAGGCCCAGGCGCTGGCGGACACCCAGGCCGCTGTCATGGCGCAGGGCACCATGCCACCTGTGGAGCCTGATCCAGACGAGGTTCGCGTGACTTACATTCCCGAGTCGGTCAAAGCCGAAATTCGCGACCAGCTCCGCACCGAGGTCTTCGCCCAGGCGCGGGAGCAACAATGGGCCGCGCCCAACTCCGCGCCCGAATGGACAAAGCGCATCCGCATGTTTGGGGACATACGCATGCGCTATGACAAGTTCATGTTCGCGGACAGCAACAACAACACCGGCGTCTTCCCCAACTTCAACGCCATCAACACGGGCGCTCCCTTTGATGTTTCCGGCCCTGTGTTCTCGCCGCAGTTGAATGTGGACCAAAGCCGCGAGCGCTCCCGTCTGCGGATGCGGCTTGGTTTTGACATTGATCTGGAGGACGGCTTCACCGCCGGCATTCGCATGGCCACCGGCGGCAGCAACGCGCCCATCACGACCAACCAGACCCTCGGCAGCACCAACAGCGGCAACTCGGGTCAAGGCGGCAGTTTTTCCAAGTACGATCTCTGGCTCGACCGCGCTTTCATCAAGTATGAGGCGTCCTTGCTTGAGTATGCCAATCTGACGGTGCTGCTGGGCCGCTTTGACAACCCCTTCATGGTCAACAGCCAGATCATGTGGGACGAGGACGTGGCCCTCGACGGCGTCGCCTTCAAGATCACCAGTCCCTGGCAGCCGGGGTTCAAGACCTCCTTGCTGGCCGGTGCTTTCCCGGTGTTCACCAGTTACTTCAACTATCCCTCCAACAACCCAAGCAAGTACGAGAGCTACAACAAGTACCTGCTGGCCGCCCAGTTTGGCGTGGAGTTCAAAATCACCGACGATATCGAGGCCAAGATGAGCCTCGCTTATTACGACTGGGTGAACATTGAAGGGCAGTTGTCCGATCCCTTCGTGCCGTTGAACGCGACAGACGCCGGCAACACGGACAACAGCCGCCCTGCCTTTGCCCAGAAAGGCAACACCTACCGCCCTCTGCGTAACATCACGCCAACCGCGCTTAACGGCTTCGGCACCACCAACCAGTTTCAATACTTTGGTCTGGCCACGCAGTTCAAGCAGATCGCCTGGAGTGGCAGGCTTGATTTCAACCACTTCGAGCCAGTCCAAATCTCCCTGGTTGGAGATTATGTCAAAAACCTGGCCTTTGATCAAAACGCCATCAACACCGTGGCCGTCAACAATCGTGCCGACGGAGGCGCGGGAGCGTTTGATGGCGGTGACACCGCCTGGTACATGGGGGTGAACTTTGGCAAGGCGGTCACGGCCTTTGACCGGCGTGGCGACTGGGCGGTGTCCCTGGGCTACCGCCATGTTGAGTCTGACGCGGTGGTGGACGGCTTCTCCGACTCTGTGTTCGGCGGCGGCGGCACCAACATGGAAGGTTACACCATCAACGCGGCGCTGGCCTTGTCTAAAAGCACCATGATGCGCCTCACCTACATGAGCGCCAAGCAAATCGGCGGCCCGCCGCTCCAGACCGACGTCGTGCTCATCGACTTCATGGCCAAATTTTAATCATGAAACAAATCCACTCACTCATCATCACCGCGCTGCTTGCCGCCGCGCACGTTCACGCCGCGGAAGAGGCAGATCCCGCGATGGCCGTGCTCAAGCGCATGCGCGAGCAGCTCCGAACCGTCATGATCCAGCAGCAGAAGACCGAGGCCGAGCGCGCCACGCTCCAGGCCGCGAACGTGGACCTCGACGCCCAGCTCAAAAGCCTCGACGCCAAGTTCAAGGCGCTCGCCAAGGAAAGCAACGCGCAGAAGGACCTCGACGCCAAGACCATCGCGGACTTGAAGGCCAAAATCATGGAGCAGGAGGGCGAGCAGGCGCGTTTGCAGGCGGCGCTGGCCAGTTGGAAAAAAGGCCATCAGGAGGTCACGGACGCGGCCAAAAAAATTGAGGCGCAGCGCGCGGAGCTGTCCGCCCGCGTCATCCTGCAGGACCGCACCATCGCCGACCACCGGCGCAAGAACAGCGAGCTCTTCAAAATCGGCTCCGAGGTGCTGTCGAGGTTTGAGGGCTTCGGCCTCGGCACCGCCATCGCCGCGCGCGAGCCTTTCACACGGAACATGCGGGTGAGGCTGGAGACACTGGCGCAGGACTACGCGGACAAGCTGGTGGACAACAAGATCAACCCCGAGGCCACGCCGGAGTCCAAGAACAAGGCCGCGCAGGTGCAGAAGCCTGCGGCCGCCACCCAGCGCTGACATGAGGCTTCCGCGCGTCATCCTGCATCTGCTCGCGTCCGGCGTGCTCCTGGCGGAGGAGGCCGGGGATGTCGTCGGCAGCATCGGCGGCCTTCAGATGCACGAGGAGGAGGTGCGCTCCCTGCTGGGCGGAGAGCGCGGTGGAGAGCTGACGCGCGATCCTGCCGCACTCGGCAGGCTGGTCCGCTCCATGCTGGTGCAGAAAATGATCTTCCAGGAGGCGCTGGAAAAGCAGTGGGACCAGGAGCCTTCCATCCAGCCGCTGCTCAGGAGCACGCGCGAGGCCGCCATCACAGACAGCTATCTCAAGCATCTCTGCCGCCCGCCGGAAGGCTACCCAAACGAGGACGAGCTGCGCGGCGCCTACGAGGCCGCGCGCGAGGAGCTGACGGTGCCGCGCTCGTTCCGTCTGGCGCAGATTTTCATCTCAGCTGACTCCCCGGAAAAGCGGCTCGCGGAGGTCCAGCGACGGCTCAAGGCTGATCCGGCGGATTTTGGCCGCATCGCCCGGGAGATGAGCGAGGAAAAGACCAGCGCCGCAAGGGACGGGGAGATCGGATGGCTCAGCGAGCGCCAGATCCAGCCGGAAATCCTGGCGCAGATGCCGGAGCCGCGTCTGAACGTGGTTTCCGGGCCCATCCGGCTGAAGGACGGCTGGCACATCCTCAAGGTGCTCGATGTGCGCGAGCCCTTCACGCCGATCTTTGACCAGGTGCGTGTGCAACTGGCGCAGCGTCTGCGCGCGGAGAAGATCCGGGCCGGCATGCAGGCTTATATGTCGGAAATGTTGCAAAAGCACCCTGTGGCTATCAACGAGGTCGCGCTGTCTAAGCTGCTCCAGGAAGTCCCGCCACGGGACTCCGGCCTCAAACCCTGAACATGCTCATGACGCGCTTTTTATCCCTGCTGCACTCGTTCTTTGCCCACACGCTGGTGGTGCTGCTGTTGCTGACGCCGACCACGCAGGCGGGAGACATTCTGCGCATGAATGCGAGCGCGGGTGGCGGGTCTGCCGCCGTTTCAGGCACCGCAGGCGCGGCGGATGCCAACGCCATCAACACCGCCGCCGCCGCCGCCCAGGCTCGCGCAAACGCGAATGACATGCTGGCGCGCAACACCATGGCCCTGCAAGCCGTGACGGCGATGCAGGAGGCGGCGCGTGCGCTGGCGGCCACCTCGAACAATCTGGGAGCCAATCCCAACTTTCCTGGTCAAACTTTGCCGGATGTGCCGAACGGCCTGGCCGCCGGTGGTTTGGAGATCATCGGCACTCCCCAGGGGGCCGCCTCGCCCCAGCAGTCCCTGGAAAACGCGCGCACCATCGTCAGCATCCAGCAGACCCAGCAGCAGGCGCTGCTGGACTGGAAGACTTTTAACGTGGGACGGGAAACCACGGTGCGGTTTGATCAAAGCGCGGGCGGGACGTCCGCGGCCACCTGGATCGCCTTCAACCGTGTGACCGACCCTTCGGGCAACCCGACGCAGATCCTGGGTTCCATCGAGGCCCAGGGACAGGTGTACATCATCAATCAGAACGGCATCATCTTCGGCGGCACGAGCGTGGTGAACACCGGTTCGCTGGTGGCCTCGGCGCTGCCAATCAATGACAACCTGGTCACGCGCGGCCTGCTGAACAATCCTGACTCGCAATTTCTCTTCTCCGCCAACGCTCAGGATGGTGGAAACAAGGGGCCTACACCTGCTTACACACCGCCTGCTGTGCCAGCTTTTGGCCGCATCGGCAATGTGACGGTGCAGGCCGGGGCGCGCATCACCGCGCCGACTTCCTCGGCCAATGTGGGCGGACGCGTGGCATTGATTGGTCCGAATGTGACGAACGCGGGCACGATCAGCACGCCGGACGGGCAAACGATCCTCGCCGCCGGGATGGAAGTCGGATTTGACGCGCACAGCTCGGACGATCCCTCGTTGCGCGGCCTGGATGTGTTTGTGGGCGATGTCGGCAGCTACGGCGGCACAGCCACCAATGACGGACTCATTGAAGCTCCGCGTGGCAGCGTGGTCATCACCGGCAGGAGCGTGAACCAGAACGGTTTCATCAACAGCACGACCTCGGCGGCGCTGAACGGGCGGGTGGACCTGCTGGCGAATTACAACGCGGAGCCCAACATCAACTACAACCCGTCCATCCCGGAGTTCGGGCGGCCGTTTGTGTACAATTCAGACGCGGTGCCGCTGCCATCCACCGGGATTGTGTCTGCCGGTGCTGGCTCAGTGATTCAGATTTTGCCCGAGTATGCGAGCAGCTTGAAGGTGGTGGGCACGGAGCTGGCGCTGAAGTCCCAGGTGAACATGCAGGGGCTTGGTATTTATCTCGGCTCTGGATCGGTGCTCTACGCGCCCAACGGCAACGTGGCTTTGAGCGCCGGTGTGTGGTCGGTCATCAACGTGCCCGGTCTTTCCGACCAGGACTTCGTGTTCGCCTCAGGCCAGGTGTACTTGGATCGTGGCGCGGTGGTGAGCGTGGCCGGCTCGGTCGGCATCGCCGCGTCCATCGACCAGTACATTCTCACCGTCACACTGCGTGGCGCGGAACTGGCGGATTCGGCGCTGCAACGCAACGGCGTGCTGCGCGGCAGCGAGGTGAAGGTGGATCTGCGCAAGCATGGCACGCGCGATGACGGCACGGAATGGGTCGGCACGCCCCTGGCCAATCTGACCGGCTATCTGAATGTGATTGAGCGCAACGTGGGGCAGCTCACGGTGGCGGGTGGCACGGTGACGATGAACGCCGGGGAATCGGTGGTGATGCAGGACGGCGCGGTGGTGGATGTGTCCAGCGGCTACCTGGAGTTTCCTGCGGGCAATGTCGAAACCTCGCGTTTGAGGATTGGGAACACGCTCGTGGATATCGCCGACGCGCGCCTGGATGCCCTCTACGACGGAATTTATGCCCCCTCCAGCGGCTCGTCTGACAGCCGCTGGGGAGTCAGCACTGGTTCAACGGCGATCTTCACGCCCATGGCACACTACGAGAATGCTCACATCTACGGTGCCCGCACCGCTGGCAGCATCCAGCTCGGTGCTGCGGCCATGGCGTTGGATGGAAGCCTCCGTGGTAACGCGGTGACTGGAACCCAGCAGTTGGCAGACGCGCCGGCGCGCAGCACCCTGACGCTTCTCTTTCGTGCGCAACAACTGTCGCGCGCGCCGCTGGAACTGCCGTTCCATTCTCCCACGCCGCCGGTCATTGAGTTCCGCTCAGGCGCCTCCGGCTTGGCTGCGGCGAATCCCTTCGCCCTGAATGGCAGCGGTGAGCCAGTGGCGCTGCGTCAGGAGCGCCGCGACATGGTGGTGCTTTCTCCCGAACTGCTCACCACGCAGGGTTTTGGAAATCTGACGGTGGACAACAGCGACGGCAACATCCTGCTGCCGCAGGGCGTGGCGCTGACCGCGCCTGTCACTGGCACGATCATCCTGCGAGGCGCCAATATCGACATTCAAGGAGGCCTTTTTGCCCCGGCCGGGCAGATCAGCCTCACTGCCTACAATGTGTCTCCATACACAACCGCTCTGATCACTGCGACCGGTCCTGGAGCGGTGATCCCGCCGGTTGATCCCACCCGGGGCAGAGTGACTGTGGGTGCCTCGGCGGTGCTGAGCACGGCGGGCTTGGTCGTCGATGACCGCGTTGGATCAGCGGCGGCTTTTACGGTGCCGCTCTCGGTGCTGACGAGCACTGGCACCCATCGCAGCACCACGGCGGGTGGCACGATCAGCATTGATGCCCACGTTGCTGCAATCCTGAGCGGTAGCCTGCTGGAAGTCAGCGGAGGTTTCCGCATTGATCAAAATGGGGACATTGGGTATGCGAACGCCGGTGGCATCACGTTGCAAGGCGGGCGCGATCCTCTGCTGACATCGTTGCTGGGCGGACGTTTGCAGTTGGACGGTCGTCTGCTGGGTATGTCCGGCGCGGTCGGAGGTAGCCTGTCCTTGCTGGCACCATTGATTCAGATCGGCGGTGCGGCCACGCTGGCCAACACCTTGCTGCTGGCGCCGGAATTTTTCAGCAGAGGCGGGTTCACCAGCTACAAGCTGACGGGTCTCGGTGCGGACATCACGCCGCCCGGCGGTGATGAACTGTTCGCTCCAGGAGTGCTGCTGAGCGCGGGGACCGTCTTGCAGCCCGTGGCGCACAGTTTGCAGGTCAATGTGAACGCCCTGGGCGGCGCGGTGAGGGTGGACACGATCTTGAAGGCGGAAGGCTACCGCTCACCGGTGAGCCTGGATTTCGAGGCGCCGGGCGTGGTGGATTTTGTGACCAGCCTGATGGTGCTGCGCGGCGGCGTGAAACTCGGCGAGGGGTCGTTCATCGGACTGGACGCCCTGGGCAGCGTGAAAATCAACGCGCAGACGGCTGAGGTGCTGGGAACCATCATCGCTCCAGGGGGCGCGGTTTCGATCACCGGGGCGGAGGCATTTCCCTCGAACACGGTTCCTGTGACGGCCTTTGCCACGGTTCATCTAGGGGCGGCGGCCCGTATTTCCACAGCGGGCAAAGTGGTCTTGCTGGAGAACGCGTACGGTCGTCGTGTCGGCAGCGTCCACAACGGCGGCTCGATCACGGTGAGCGGCAACATCGTGGCCGCGGCGGGCCTGGTGCTCGACGTTTCCGGCACCTCGGGCGTGCTGGATCTGCTGTTCCAAGAGGCGGGCATGGGAGGTGGGCAGGCGGCTGTTTCTCCAACCACAGGCGTGACCACGGCTCCTCAACTGGCCCTGGGCTCGTCCGTGGCCTCGCGCATTGACAGCAACGCAGGCAACATCTCTCTCATAGGCAGCGAGTTTCTCTTCAGCGCCGCCACCTTGGTGGGGCAGGCGGGCGGCCCGAACGGCCAGGGCGGCACGCTCACCGTCTCATCCGGGCGCTTCATCGCTCCAGGCGTCTCACGCGATGACAAGGACATCAACCTCAGGGTCGCGCAGGACATCAGCGCCTTCACGCACCCGGTCTTTGCGCCGGGCCAGGATGTGGTCGGCCAGACACTCGGAGGCATCGAGAACCTGGGCTATGTCGGCGTCAATTCGTTCCAGAACGGCGGCTTTGATTCCCTCACCCTGGCTGGAAACGTGCGGTTCAGCGGCCCGGTGAATATTTCCGCCCGTGCCGCTTTGAAATTCGCGAGCGGCGGTGTGCTGGCGGCGGACGCGCTGACACAACTCAGCGCGTCCTATGTGGCGCTGGGACGTCCGCTGATGAACCCCACCCGTGATGAGGAGCTGATCAATCCGTTCATCCGTCTGGTGCCAGGCATCGGTGAGGAACCCAGTTATTTCAGCCCGACTTTTGGAGCTGGCAGGTTGGAAGTCACCGCTGATCACATCGACACCGGGTTTCTCTCCTTGCAAAACATCGGTCAGGCCAGTTTGACCGCACGTCAGGATTTGCGGGGGAACGGTTATCTCGACATCGCCGGGCATCTGACAATCACCGCCGGCCAAGTTTATCCCACGACGGCCTCCACCTTCACCATCAGCGCTTACAACTACACCGACGGCGGTTTGGCGACGAATGGCTCGGTCACGATCCTGTCTTCTGGGCAGACGCCGGAGTTTCCGCTCTCTGGCGGCGGTCGGTTGAACATTTTTGCCTCGACGATCACGCAGGGCGGCACGCTTCGCGCTCCGCTGGGAAGCATCCAGCTTGGCTGGGATGGCACGGGCACGGCTCCGAGGGGGCTGGTCACCAATGCGAACGTGCCTGTGACCCAGCAGGTCACTTTGGCGGCGGGCAGCGTCACGGCGGTGTCCGCGATTGATCCGCAGACGGGCCAGGGAGTCACCATTCCCTACGGCATCGTCAAAGATGGCACCAACTGGATTGATCCCACCGGCTTTGACATCACCAGCACCGGCGCGCCGGTCAAATCCGTGCGTGTCGCGGGCGGCAACGTCACCACCGAGGCGGGATCGCTGATCGACATTCGTGGCGGCGGTGAGTTGTACGGTTATCGCTGGGTGCAGGGCAATGGCGGCACGCAGGACGTGCTCGCCAGCACCACGAGTTTTGCCATTTTGCCCGGTTACAGCTCCGCCTTCGCCCCTTTTGGCGCTTTTGCCAATGTCGGCCAGTTCGTGAGTAATCTGGGCGGTGATCCAGGGTATGCGAACGGGGGGCTTGTGGTTGGCGACCAGATTTTCCTCCAAGGCAGCGCTGCGCTGCCCGCAGGTGTGTACACGCTGCTTCCAGCGCGTTACGCGCTGCTGCCGGGGGCACTGCTCGTCACGCCAGACGCGCTCACACCCGCAGGCACTCAGGTCAAGGCGGGTGGCGCGGTGCTTGCTTCCGGTTTCCGCTTCAACGGCCTCAACCCTGCCGTCACCAGCAATGTGTACCAGCAGTTCGAGATCGCGCCGCAGCAGGTCATCAGGGCGCGTTCGGAATTCACGGATTTCGCGGCCTCCAGCTTCATTCCAGCAGCGCAGCAGCGGCTGAGCCTGCCGGTGACCCGTGTTCCTCTGGATGCCGGCCAGGCCGTGCTCAGCGCGGTGGCGAACATGCAGCTCCTCGGCAATCTGACCGCAGGCGGGGCAATGGCCGGTCGTGGCGGCCTGGTGGATGTCAGCAGCCCGCTGGAAATCATCCTGGCCGCGCCGGGCGCGGCCTTGCAACCTGGCAAACTGGTGCTCAACACCACCCTGCTAAGCAGTTGGGAGGCGGAAAGCCTGCTCATCGGCGGGGAGCGCAGCCTGGCTGGCGGCGTCACCACCCTCATTGTGCGCACCGGCAATCTCACGCTCGACAACGCGGGCGCGCCTTTGACTGGCAAGGATGTGATTCTCGCCGCGACGGGAGTCATCAATCTCGCGCCAGGAGCGGTCATCATGCAAAGCGGAGTGCCAGCCTCGGTGGACGCCCTCGTCACCAACGGCAACGGGGCCTTGGTGCGCGTGAGCGGTCTGGCCTCGGCGGCTTTTTCCCGCACCGGTGTCACAGCATCCTTGGTGCCCGCGCTTAACGTGGGAGCCGGAGTGCTGCTGAGCGGGGCCAGCCTGACCTTGGATTCCACCAACGCCACCACGCTGGATTCCGCGGCGATTTTGCAGGGACAAGCCATCAACCTCAGCAGCGGCCAGATCAGCGTGCAACTGACCAATCCCGGCGCGTTGCAGCCCACCACCGGCCTGGTGCTCGGCGGCGCGGTGCTCGCAAGCCTGCAAAACACTGTCGCGCTGTCTCTGCTGAGCTATTCTTCGCTGGATTTCTATGGCACAGGCGTGCTTTCCAACACCGGGAGGCTGGCCTTGCGCGCGGGTGAGATTCGCGGCTTCAATCAAGGGACTGGAACGGTCAGCATCGCCGCCTCGGACATCCTGCTCGACAACAACTCAAACGGCGTGGCCCTGGGCGTCGTCGCCGGGGTGGGCGGCGCGTTGGAAATCACCGCCAACACCATTACCATCGGCCAGAACGCACTGGTGGTCAGCCAGTATGCCACGGTGGGACTGAACGCGGCGCACGGCTTGGTGATGCAGGGCAGCGGCTCCTTCCGGACCCGAGGACATTTGAATGTCGTCACGCCATTCATCACCGCCGCCACGAGCGCCATACAATCCCTCATTGCCGACGGCGTTTTGAATCTCACACGCCCGGCAGGGCCGCCTGAAACACCTGCCAGTCCCGGTTTGGGGGCGCAGGTGGCTTTTGAAGGCGCCAGCATCACCACCAATACGGATGTTTACCTGCCCAGCGGCCTGCTGTCCATGCGCGCCCGGACGGGTGCTCTGAACATCGGCGGCAGGCTGGACGCAGGCGGCACTGCCAAGGTGTTCTTTGATCAGGTGAGATACACCGACGCCGGTCAGATCAATCTCACCGCTGATCTTGGCAATGTGACTCTCATGACAGAAGGCGTCATCAATCTGGCGGCCGCGCCGCAGAGCGGAGACGCCGGGACGCTCACAGTGAGCGCCGCCGCAGGCTTGCTGACCTTGGATGGCACGTTGCTGGGACAGAACGGCTTGAACGGCACGGGGGCTGCCGCCGAGCTGGATGTCGGCAGCCTGGCTTCCTTCACCACGCTCAACGACAAGCTCAACAGCGGTGGTTTCACCCAAAGCCGCGCGCTGCGTCTGCGCAGCGGCAGTGTGACGATTGACGGCACGGTCAATGCCCGCCGCTTCCTCCTCGGCGTGGACCAGGGGTCGATCACGGTGAGCGGCACCATCAACGCCGCCGGCCAGACTGGTGGCCGCATTGATTTGATCGCCAACGGAGATGTGGCCGTGAATTCCGGGGCCGTGCTGACGGTGGCGGCGCAGGATTTTGACAACGCGGGCAAAGGAGGATCGATCACGCTCGAATCCGGCGCGCAACGCCTGGGCGTGGTCGGCACTGGTCGGGTCAATGTTCAAACCGGCAGCACGCTTGACTTATCCGTCGCCTCCAAGGTGGCGGGCGGCGTGACCACCGTGGGGTCCAGCGCGCATCAGGGCAAATTCAGCGGGAAACTGCACATTCGAGCGCCGCAAAACAGCACGTTCAACGAGGTGCTCGTCGATCCGATCAACGGCACCATCATCGACGCTTCCAGCATTCTGGTGGAAGGCTACCGCCTCTATGATCTCACGGCCTCGGGTGGCGTGATCAGCACGACGGTGCAGAACAGCATCCACACCGACTCCCAGTCGTTCATGGGGGCGGCTGGCGCCACGGTTGCGAACTACACCACGATGAACAACCGTCTGCTGGCCAACAACGCCGGACTGGCGTCTGTTTTTGTGCTCGCTCCGGGTGCGGAGATCGTGAACCGCTCGGGCAATCTCGTGCTGGGCACTCCCACCTCCGCCTCTAGCAGTGATTGGAACCTCGCCACCTTCCGCTACGGCCCGAACAGTGCGCCGGGCGTGCTGACACTGCGAGCGGCGGGTAATCTCGAATTCTACAACACGCTCAATGACGGCTTCACGCCCGCCACTGGTGGCAATGCGGTGGAAAGAATGTGGCTGGGCACGCTGCTGGCGCGCAGCGCCAACCTGCCGGTGAACACCCAGTCCTGGTCGTATCGCATGGCCGCCGGGGCCGATTTCGGCTCGGTCAGCTTCCGCGCGGTGGTGCCCACCGTCACCAAAGCGGGGACGGGCATGAACAATGTCTTGACCGTTGGCGATGTGACGGGCGTGGTGCTAGGCCAGGCGGTGACTGGCGCCGGTATTGTCAGAGGCTCGGTGGTCACTGCGATCAATGGCAATCAAGTCACGCTCAGCCAGAACGTCAGCGCCGCGCTGCCAGCAGTAACCGCCATCACGTTTGGCAGCTCGTTGTTGCTCGGCAAAGACGCCGGTCTGGCGATCCCGAGCAGCGTGGGTGGCAACACGACGCCAGGTTTGACCGCCCTGACCCGGCTGGCCATCAACCCGAACAATTTCACCGGAGCCACGAACGGGGCCAACCGTTTCCAGGTTATCCGCACCGGCAGCGGCGACATCGACATCGTGGCCGGGCTGGATGTGCAGTTGCTCAACCAGTTTGCCACCATCTACAGCGCCGGCACGGCGGTGCCGGTCATCACCACCGTTTTCACCGCGAATGACTTTGTCCGGCCGAATGTGACGGCCTCCGCCACCACCGCGCCCGACCAGGGTGCTCTCGGCGCCGTGCAGCAGCTCTATGCCGCGCAATACAGCATGGCAGGTGGCAACGTCGCGGTCTCCGCCGGGCGGGATCTGGCGCATTACACCCTCAACAGCAACGGCAACCTGGTCATGGACTCGCAACGCCAGTTGCCCAACAACTGGCTCATGCGCCGCGGCTATGTGAACCCGGCGGGCGAGTATGGCGCGGTGCGTGTGTCCTCCGGTGGCAGAACGATCAATGATGCCGCCGCCTCCACCACCTGGTGGGTGGATTTCAGCAACTTCTTTGACGGCATCGCCGCGCTCGGCGGTGGCAATGTCGATCTCCGCGCCGGTCGTGATGTGCAAAACGTCAGCGCCCATGCGCCCACCAATGCGCGGGCTGCGAGAGGTGTCCCCAGCCAGGCTGGTTTGCTGGAGATGGGCGGCGGCGATCTCACCGTCACCGCAGGGCGGAACATCGACGCCGGCATCTTCTACGTCGAACGAGGCAATGCCGAGCTGTTTGCCAGAAACGAGATCACCACCAATGCGACCCGCTCGCCCTCGCTCGGCAGTCTGGGGCAGCCGTCCAACACTTCCATCATTTACCCCGAGCAGACCTGGCTGCCGACCACCTTCTTCCTCGGGCGGGGCAGTCTGGATGTGACCGCAGGTGGTGACGCGCTGATCGGCCCGGTGGCCAACACGATGCTGCTGCCGCAGGGGTTGAACAACAAGCACTGGTTCAAGACCTATTTCTCCACCTACTCGGAGAATTCTTCCGTGAAGGTAACCTCACTCGGCGGGGACATCACTTTCCGCGAGGCTGCCGTGATTCCGTCAGCAGTGGCCCCGGAGGGCATTCTCAATCTGTGGATGAAGGAGGTGCTGCTGCTGACATCCAACTCCGCATCTGCCTACCAGCCCTGGCTGCGGCTGGTGGAGACATCAGTGGACCCGTTCGCCACCTTGAGCAGCCTCAGGCCCGCGTCGTTGCGCGCGGCGGCCTTTGGCGGGGATGTGAACCTGGTGGGCCGGTTCAATTTCACGCCTTCCTCCAACGGCACGATCGACCTCCTCGCCAGCGGCTCGATCAACGGTCTGCAGCAGGCGGGTGTTTCCAACGTGATCGTTCCTGGCCGTCAGACTTCCGTGTGGGTTTCCTCCAGCCTGAATCTCTCGGACGCCGATCCGCTTTCCATACCCGGAGCCTTGTCACCGTTCGCGTATTACCAGGTGTATTTCAATCCCGCCACGCCCACGAACAACAACGCGGCCCAGCAGACGAACGACACCTTCTTAAACAGCCTCGGACTGCTCTTTGCTGAGTCGGGTTCCACCTCGGGGATCTATGCCTCTTTGCAGATCAAGCAAGGGCTGCACGCGGCGGGTGGTCTGCATCGCAATGACCCGGAGCCGGTTCGCCTTGGCGCGGTGGGCGGGGATATTTCCGGGCTGACATTGTTCTCCCCCAAGGCGGCCTCCATCCTGGCTGGACAGGACATTTCAGACATCGCGCTCTATGTGCAAAATCTGCGCGATTCAGACCAGACAGTCGTTTCCAGCGGGCGGGACATCATCGCCTACAATGCCAACTCGCTTCTCCGGTCCCAGACGGCCCTCTTTGGCAATCAGCCGGCCTTCGGCGAAACTCCCAAGAGCGGTGACATTCAGATCAGCGGCCCGGGCACCCTGCTGGTGCTCGCCGGGCGCGATCTCAATCTCGGCACCGGCTCCAACAACGCCGACGGCACGGGTGTCGGCATCACCAGCATCGGCAACGGACGCAATCCCAATCTGCCGTTCGCGGGTGCTGACGTCATCATCGGCGCGGGCATGGGCGGGGTTGCGGCGGGTCTGGGCGGCAGTCAGCTCGATTTCGCCCAGTTGATCGCTGATTTCAGCACCCCGCGAAATCTCGCCGACCTCGCCGAACTGCTCGGTGTGAACTCTGTGGATCTAAACGATCCCGCTTTGACCGCCGAGCAGCAGAAGAAACTCGCCCTCGGGCTGTTCTACGTCGCTCTGCGCAACGCCGGACGTGACCGCAACGATCCTGACAGCCCGGATGTCGGCACTTACGCGGCCGGTTATGCCGCCATTGACGCCTTCATTCCCTCCTCCTTCGGCTCCGGCAGCATCCAGACCCAGGCGCGCGACATTCGCACCAAAAGCGGCGGTGACATCAGCATCTTTGCGCCTGGTGGCGGCCTCCAGCTCGCTCCCACCCTCATCGGCGAGACGCTGGCGCCTCCCGGCATCATCACCGAGTCCGGCGGTAATCTCTCCGTCTTCACTCACGACGACGTGAACATCGGCATCTCGCGTATTTTCACCCTGCGCGGGGGCGACATCACCATCTGGTCCAGCATCGGCGACATCGCCGCTGGTTCCTCCTCCAAAACGGTGCAGTCCGCGCCGCCGACGCGCGTGTTGATCGATCCGCAGAGCGCCAGCGTGGCCACGGACCTTGCTGGTCTCGCCACGGGTGGTGGTATCGGCGTTCTAGCCACGGTGGCCGGTGTGGCACCGGGCAACGTCGATCTCATCGCCCCCATTGGTGCGGTGGATGCAGGGGATGCGGGTATTCGTGCGACTGGCAATCTCAACATTGCCGCCAGCATCGTGCTGAACTCCGCCAACATCTCCGTGGGCGGCACCAGCGGCGGCACCCCGGCCGCTGCATCGGTCGCCTCGCCAAGTCTCGGCGGTTTGGCCAGTGCCGCTTCCGCAGGCGCTGCGACCACCAGCGCCGCAGCGGAGCAGAACAACCAGCAGCAGGCACAGCAGACCACTTCTCAGGAGCTGCCCTCAATCATCACCGTGGAGGTCATCGGCTACGGTGGCGGCAGTGGCGACGACGAGCGCAAACGCAACCAGCCCGGCGAATAAGGGCACAACCTCGTATCCTCATGTCCTTCGATTTCAACTCCGATTCGCAGCAGCAGGTGCCAGACATGCTTCCCCCGAAGGAAGGCATCGGTGCCTTCACGATCATCGGTTTGGTGTCGTTTGTGCTGCTCGGCACGGGATGGCTCTGCTGGTCTTCTATCACCAGCGCGGCGCGCTCAGCGCTGGCTCGGCAGGATGCACGTGCCGCCCGGGCATCCACGGAAGCCAAAGACTGGTCCCGTGCCTACGAACTCCTGGCCAAGGCACGCAGCCGCGCCCCTGCAGATCCCGAGGTCATGCGCGCGAGGATTGATTTCCTCAAGGTCACCGGTCACGATCCCGGTGGACTGGTGCAACAGTTGCATGAATTTGACAGTGTCAATCCTCTGGAAATAGAAGACCAGTTGCTCCTGGGAAACACCCTCGTCAGCATGGGCAAGGTGGCCGAGGCTCGCAGGGTGCTGGAAAGGATTACACCTGCTGCTGATGCACAAGCAAGCTCGCTGGAGCTTCTCTCCAAGATTCTCAAGACCGAAGGTCACGAGCAGGAGGCTAGCGTCATCTTACGACGTGCACAGGCGTGGAAGAACCATGAGCCCGAAGCGCGCCTGAACGCGGCTCTTGAGGATCTGCAAAGCGTTTTCCCCGAACTCAGACGTCAAGCACGATCCCAGCTTTGGGAACTGGCGCGTCTGCCTACGGCCCCGGCTCTTCGCGCGACCCAGGAGCTGGCTGCCTCCACGTCCCTGACTTTGAAGGAAGCCCAGGAACTGCGCACACTGGCCGATGCCCACCCTCACAAAGACCTGACGACTCATCTGAGTGTCATCTCAGCTTTGATGCGGATTCAGCCCGAAAATCGAGCGACGCTGGTTCGCGAGGAAGTTCAGCGATTCAAGTCGGGTTCTCATGGCACGATGAAGGACATCGCGGTTTGGCTGATGCGCGAGCACGAGCATGAAGAAATTCTCAAACTGGTGCCACTCTCCCTCGCCGAGAAGTCACGAGAGCTCTATCCGGTCATGATCCAGACCCTGGTCCAGCAGCGCCGATGGAAGGAACTCGAGGAGATGCTTTCTGTGAAGCGGCCGCCCGTGGACAAAGGGCTCGTCAACGTCGCCCTTGCAGATCTGAAGGCACATCTTCTGCCTGACAAGCTAGAGGCGCGGAGTCTGCTCGAAGGAAGCATCGCCTCGGCCCGCGTGGAAGGCAATCTTCCAGTGCTGAAGGCTGCGGCCATGGCAGCAGAAAAGCTCAACTTCCTGGACCTTGCGACTTCCGCGCTCATGGAAGCGGCAGATCTCTCCAAGGCGGCCGGAGGGAGCGAGGAGGCCGTCAGCGAGCTTCAGAAAGCAGCCAAAATGGCTATGGGAGCCAGGGATACCGCCTCGCTTCTTAATGTGTTCCGCAAGTTGCACGAGATGCGCCCCAGCAGCCAGATGTTTGCCGACCAATTCACCTACCTCCGGCTGGTGCTTGGGGTTGAGATGGAAACTGTCGATGTGTCCAGACTGGTTACCGAAAGCCAAAGCACGAGTTCCGCCTTGGGTGTGACTTTGGAGCGCGTGCCGCCCGATTTGCTGCTCGCTCTTGCCGCCTACCGGCTTGGTGACGTCGCCTCAATGCGGCGTCTTCTGGAGCGTTTCCATGACACGTCCGGGCTTTCGGCGGGGCAGCGGGCTGTGGCTGCCGGATTGCTTTCCTTGGCTGGCAGGCCGGACCGCGCATTTCAGATTGCCGAGCAAGTTCCGAGCGCCTTGCTCCTTGATGAGGAAATCGTCTTTCTGAAAAAGGCGCTCTGAGGATCGGATCAGCCCGGAAGCGGCAGGCGGATGATGAACGCGGTGCGCACGCCGGGCGTGCTCTCCACCTCGATGCTGCCGCCATGCGCTTCCACCACGGTCTTGGCGATGCGCAGGCCCAAGCCGGTGCCGCGTGTCTCCTGAGTGTGCCCCGTGCCGGAGAGATGAAAACTCTCGAAAATCAGCGGCAGTTCGTCGGCGGAAAAGCCCACGCCATCGTCTTCCACCTCGAGGATGCATTCGCATTCGCTCCAACGGCCGCGCACGCGCACACACAGGCCGGGACGCGGATTCATTTTAAGCGCGTGCTCGATGAGGTTCGTGAAAACCAAGTCCCAGCAGCCGCGGTCGCCGTGCAGCACGCCTTCGTCCGGAAAATCCAGCGTGATTTCGGCCTGCTGGGATTCCAAGAGTGGTGTGAGATGCTCCACGGCGTCGTCCACGCAACCGCGCACGAGAAAAGGCGAGCGCTTCAGCTCTCCGGCATCGCCCTCGATACGGGCGAGAACGAGCATGTCGTCCACGATGCGCATGAGGCGGCGGCTGTGCTTGTCCATCACCTCCAGGCAGCGCTGCAGGGAGGCCGGATTCTTGATCAATCCGCCGCGCAGGGTCTCCAGATAGCCGTGGATCAGGGAGAGCGGGGTGCGCAGCTCATGGCACGTGCTGACGATGAAATCGCAGTGGTCCCGCGATACCTTCTCCATGGCCGTCAGATCTTCCAGCCTGATCCAGACACCGCTGCCGCCAGCTTCACGCCAGGGAGCTGCGGTGATGCGGCAGTGACGTCCTCCGACCTCCGCCGGCAACTGCGCGTCAGTTTCCAAGCGCTCGCCCTGGGCCATAACCTTCCCTGCCAGCTCGAGGAGCGCCGCCAGGTGCGCGTGCTTATCCAAGCGTTCCCCTGTCAAAACGCGCTGCGGCAGCACCATCACGCTGAAGGCGAGGTTCGCATGCGTGATGACGCCCTGCTCGTTCAAAACAAGCATGCCCTGAGGCATCTCCTCGATCAAGGATGCGAACAAAAGACAGTCCTCCTCGGCGCAAAGGGGCGGGCGCAAAGCCGCGACCGGCGGCGCGCACGAGGAAGCCTCATCACACTCCACGATCATGCCTCCACCGGCTCCCCGGCCTTTGTCCTGAAAAAGTACCCCTGACGGCGGAGCGTGCCAACATGCACGCCGTGGTCCCCCAGCTTGTCACGCAGACGCTTGATGTGTGTGTCCAAGGTGCGTGACTGTGTGTCATCTGCGTAGCCCCAGACAGCGGTGAGTAGTTCCGCGCGGGAGTGGATCACGTCAGGATTCGACATCAGCGTGGTGATGAGCTTCAGTTCTGTGATGGTCAGCTCGATCAGGCGTCCTTTGACGCTGAGGGACATGTTGTTGCGGTCCAGCACAAAATCTCCAACGCGGTGCTGGCTGAGCATCACCACCTTTTGCGAGCGCCGGAGGATGGCGGCGATGCGCAGCATCAGCTCGCGCGGGCTGAAGGGTTTGGTGAGGTAATCATCCGCGCCACTTTCCAGGCCGGTGATGCGATCGTTCACCTGGGAGCGAGCGGTGAGCATGATCACCGGAATGTGCCGCGTACGAGTGTCTGCCCGCAGCCTGCGGTGCACCTGCACGCCGTCCAGTCCTGGAAGCATGATGTCCAGGACGATCAAATCCGGGGAGTGCTTCACTGCGGCTGGCAGCACGGCCAGACCGTTGTCCACGGACACCACCTCGTGCCCTTCACGCTGAACGTGAAGGCCCACCAGATCGACGATGTCCTTCTCGTCATCGACTATCAAAATTTTGCTCATGATCGGGAGGAGACGATTGTGACGGCATTGGGACAAAGGTGCCAAAGACTCCCTTGTTACGATATTGTCGCACAACCTTTAGGCGTCCAAAGTGTGACGATTTCGTTGCTCATGCTCTGGCTTCTCCGAGATAGTCTGCGCCGTGCCCGAGCCTCTTTACCTCATCGACGCCATCGGCCCGTTTTTTCGCGGCCTGCAACGCCGCACCATCAACTGGTCAAAGATCCCCTTCGATCATCTCATGCTTGAAGGTCCCGGAAGCGAGGAGCAGTGGACGCGCATCCGCTCGGATCTTGACGTCTTTGCACAAAAGGCCGCCGCCACCGGCTTCAATGCCGTCTCGCTCGACGATGTGGCCCATCTGGCGGATCACGAAGCGTACGAGCCGGAGGTGCGGAAAAAGATTGCCGTGCTCCGCGAGGAGTTCACGCGCTGCTTCGACGTGTTGCTTAACCATGGACTGGCGGTTTATCTGACGATGGACTTTTTCTCCGCCACGCCGGCCATCCGCGCTCGTCGTGTCCGACCGGAGGAGTTCACGCGGGATTTGCTGGAACGCTTCCTCGCGGATTTTCCGCAGATCAGCGGCGTGATCCTGCGGATCGGAGAATCTGACGGACGCGATGTGAAAGACGACTTCCACAGCGAGCTGGTGCTGAAAACCCCCGCGCAGGCCAACGCGTTGCTGAAAAAGCTGCTGCCGGTCTTCGAGCAGCATCAGCGTCGGTTGATCTTCCGCACCTGGACCGTGGGCGCGTATCGCATTGGCGATCTCATGTGGCACCGCCGCACTTTTGCCGATGTTCTGGAGGGCCTGGAGAGTAGCGCCCTCGTCGTTTCGATGAAATACGGCGAGAGCGACTTTTTCCGCTACCTGCCTCTCAACCGCAATTTCTTCCGCACTAAAGTCGCAAAGATCATCGAGCTGCAAACGCGCCGCGAGTATGAGGGCTGCGGCGAATTCCCCTCCTTCACCGGCTGGGAGTATGAACGTCATGTGAACGAGCTGCGGCATGCCGAGAACGTCATTGGCTGCATGGTCTGGTGCCAGACCGGCGGCTGGGTGCCCTTCCGCCGTCTCGCGTTCATCGACGGGGATGCCGTCTGGACGGAGCTGAACACCTTTGTCACGCTGCGTCTTCTGAAGGACGGCATGAGCGTGAATGACGCGGTGCGGCAGTTCGCACATGGCATCGCCTGTCCGAATCCTGACGCGTTGGTGGAGTTGCTGCGCCTTTCCGACATCGCCGTCCGCGAACTGCTCTACATCGAGGAATTCGCACGGCAGAAGCTGTTTTTCCGCCGCGTGCGCATTCCACCGGTGCTGCAGGTCTATTGGCACAACATCTTTATCAGCCACAGCGTCCGCAAAGTGCTGCGTCACTTCGTTCAAGACGGCGAGGACTGCCTGCGCTCGGCCACCCGCTCGCTGGAAAGCATCACGCGGATGAAGCATCTCGCCTTGGAGGCCGGCATGCCCGTCGCAGACATTGAATTCATGCAGGATACTTTCGAATTGCTCGCACTGGCGCGTGAATACTATTTTGGCGATGGAGACGAGGCTGTGATTGAACGCATCCGCGCCGCAAAGCGCTCCTATAAACAGAAGTATCCCAAGAAAGGTCCGCGCTATCGCTATCGCGTGAAGCTCGACTTCAAGCCGCTCGCCCTGCAACCGCGCTACATCGCGTGGGCGGTGAACCTCCTCTTCCGACGCAAACGCGGCTACCGCATCGTGGACCGCATCGTCACGCTGCACCTGCTGGCCTTGATCTATCGCGTCGTTGCACGCCGCCGTCCGCGTTGGATTCCTGAGTTCATGCGTGAGAGCGCGATGGGTGTGGACGTGCTTTTCAAATAACATGCGGCGGTCACGGAATCGTGACGGGATCATGCTTGTGACGCGCACGCGTGTTTCCCATCGTCGGTGCATGTTCTTCAACAGGCACCGCGACGAGCTTCACCGGTTCCTCGAATGGCGCAGGCAGACCCGCCTCCTGCGTCATTACGGCGGCCCCATCCTCGCGCTGATGCTTTTTGGCATCTGCGCTTGGTATGTTTGGTCTGCTGCCACCCGCCAGCCGAGCATCGACGAGCAGCAGCGTCGTCAGCAAAAGCTGCTCTGGCAGGACTTGCCAGCATTGAAGCGCTAACCACCTCGAGAGTTCCTTCCCCAAAACCATCACACACCTCCATGCCCCTTCCCCCGCCACCTGCACGACGTTCATTGCTCAAATCCGCCCACGATGTCGTCTTCCGGCGCGTGCATGAGACGCAGCTCATTTACAACTGCGCCTGGGAAGATCCGCGCTGCGACCGTCGCCTCCTGCAACTGCTGCCAGACAGTCGCGTGGTCATGATCACCAGCGCGGGATGCAACGTTCTCGACTATCTCCTCGACCAGCCGGCACACATCCACGCGGTGGACATGAACTTCCGCCAGAATGCCTTGCTGGAGCTGAAGCTCGCGCTGATCCGCAACCAGAGTCACGAGACCCTCTTTGACATGTTCGGACTCGGGGCCACACCGCGTCACAAGGTGATTTACGCGGATGTGCGGAGCGCCCTTGGCCATGCGGCGCGGAAATACTGGGACGACAAGATCTCCTTCTTCGATCCCAACTCGCTGAAAAAGTCCTTTTACTATCACGGCACCGCCGGAAGCGCGGCGTGGATGATGATGCAGGCGGTCTTCGGCGCTCGTAACGCGCTGCGTGAAAAGATGCACTGTCTCCTCGACGCTCGCAGCCTGGAAGAGCAGGCGGACATTTACCGCGAGATCGAGCCGCATCTTTGGGGCTGGCTGGCCCGCTGGCTCGCACGGCAGCCAGCGCTCATGACGCTACTGGGCGTGCCTCGACCGCAGATTAATCTCATCCAGGAGCAGCATCCGGGCGGTCTCGCCAGCTATGTGCGAGACAAACTGCGTCACTTGTTCACGCAGGTGCCGATCACCGACAATTATTTTTGGCGTGCCTACATGACAGGCCGCTACGAGAGGAACTGCTGCCCGAACTACCTCAAACAGGAGAATCTGCCCGCTCTCGCACGCAACCCCAATCGCGTGACGATGCACACTTCCACTGTCTCGAATTTCCTACGCGAGCATCCGGGGGAATACACTCACTTCGTGCTGCTCGACCACCAGGACTGGCTCGCTGCGCACGATCCCGCTGCGCTGCGGGATGAATGGGAGCTCATCCTTCAAAACAGTGCGCCGAACGTGCGCATCCTGATGCGTTCTGCCGGTGTGTCCGTGGACTTCATCCCAGCGGACATCCGTGCGCGTCTGCGCTTCCACCCGCGTCTCACGGACGAGCAGCATGCGCTCGACCGTGTGGGCACCTATGGCAGCACTCACCTCGCCGAAGTGCTCTCATGACCGCCACCACGTCTCACGAGGCCTTGCAAAGCTACTACGCACTGCACGCCCGCATCTACGATGCCACACGCTGGAGCTTTCTTTTCGGCCGCGAAGCCATCCTCCGCCTAGCGGGAGAGCACTGTCAGCCGAAACGCATTTTGGAGGTCGGTTGCGGCACCGGACGCAATCTCAGCAGCCTGAAAAAGCGTTTTTGCGATGCTTCCATCACCGGCATCGACCTCAGCGCCGACATGATCCAAGTCGCCAGAGGCAAAACGGATGGCATCGAGCTCATCCAACGGGCCTACGACAGCCCAGCCGGTGGATTTGACCTGATTCTGTTCTCTTATGCACTCAGCATGTTCAACCCAGGCTGGGAACGCTCCATCGAAACCGCTGCGGCCGATCTCCGCCCCGGTGGTATCGTCGCGGTCGTTGACTTTTCTCACACCCAGGTGCGCTGGTTCGAGCACTGGATGCGCCGCAACCACGTCCGCATGCAGGCCCACCTGTGGCCGGTGCTGCGCACGGCTTTTCAGCCGCTGAAAGAGACGCTTCAACCCGCCTACGGCGGCCTCTGGCACTACGGCCTGTTCATCGGCGGGAAAAAGCCGGCGATGGCTCATGCCAGCGACGGATGTGAATAGTTACATTTTTGACACATGAGTGTTTCCGATTGCGACGCACTCGGTTTTCCAGTGTGCTCAAGCATTGCATGAATTCGCTCGTTTCCTTTGCCACCGCCCTTTCGGATCCTCTTCGTTTGCGCATTCTATGCCTTCTCAAAGAGCACAAGGTGGAGTTTGGCGTCCTGCGTGAAATCTTGGCAGTCTCGGAGAACGACTTGGCGAGGCATGTGAAACTCCTCATTGACAGCGGGCTTCTCAAGGCCACCAAGACCGGCACGCAGGCCAAAATCAAACACAAGCATGCCTCGCTGCTGGACAAGATCTTCACCCATTTCAAAATCAGTCCCAAGACTGAAGCTCAGCTCGGCGAGGATCGGAACAAATTGCTGCAAATCCAAGACAAGAAACGCCTCAAGACAGGCACGAAAGTCGCCGCAAAAAGAGCGGCCAAACGGAAGTGATCCTCCTCAAAGTGAGTGCAGACTTGTAGCAGGGGTTACCCCCTCAGCCGGGTCATTCCCTGTGACGAAAAGGTTTCAGATGTCGCCTTTTTCTTGCCGTCATTGAAGCGATTCTCGGAGTTATTCACAATCCACCCGACTCCATGAAAACCAAGCTCCGTGTCAAAACACTGTTCATGTCCGACATTCATCTCGGCATGGCTGACTCCAAGGCGGTGCAGGCCGCCCACCTCGTGCGTCACTGCAAATGCGAGAAGCTCGTGCTCAACGGCGACATCATCGACGTGTGGGCGCTGAAAAGCTCTGGCCGCTGGACCCAGGAGCACACGCACTTCGTGCGCACGGTGCTCAAGAAGATGGAGAAAGAAGGCACCGAGGTCATCTACCTTCGAGGCAACCATGATGACATCTTGGAGAAGTTTCTTCCGTTCAAGCTCGCCGGCCTCTCGCTCGTCGATGAGCACATCCATGAGTCACCGCACGGACGCTATCTCGTCGTACATGGCGACGGCTTTGATCACGTCACCACCAATCACGTCTGGCTCGCCAAAACAGGCGCGGTGGGATACGAACTGCTCCTCCGCATCAACCGTGCCTACAACGCATGGCTGCGCTGGCGTGGCAAAGAAGCCTTCTCTCTCAGCCGCTGGGTGAAACTGAAGGTCAAACAAGCCGTCTCTTTCGTTGGTCGATACGAGGAGCAGTTGCAGAACCTGGCGCGTTGGAAGAAGTGCCAAGGCATCATCTGCGGCCACATTCACACGCCTGCAAACAAGCAGATCGACGACATCCATTACCTCAACTCTGGCGACTGGGTGGAGAGCATGACCGTCATTGTCGAGCACCTGGACCGCACCTTCGAGGTGTTGAACTACCACGACTTCTGCCGCCTCACCGGCCGCAAGCCAAAAGGCGACGGCATCAGCATGGATGTCAGTGAGTTTAACAGCCGCCCGCTCGCACTACCTGCAGCCAGGTCGGAATTGATGGCTGCCTAGATCTACCCTTGCCGAAATGTTAGCTGTCATCTTTGACACATGATTCTTTATGGAATGTGCCATAGCTAAAAAAACTCCCGCGTCGGCGGCTGCCGACGCGGGGCGTGCAAGAGTATTCGTCACGCTGCCAGACCAACGTTTGCGTCCAGCAGCCCGTGGAGGGCTTCGGTGCGCTTGGGCAGTTCGGCGAGGTTGCCGTCCTTGAGCGATTCGGTGAACGCGTTGAACAGGCTCCAGACGTTGCGACCCTCAAAGGCATCATGACGGGGCTTGCGCCACTCATGAAGCACTTCCGGGATCAAACGGTTGGAGCACACGCTGACATCGGTCGCCCGGATGATGAGGTCGTGGGCTTCGGTGTCGGTGATCTCGGCTTCTTTGTAGGCGGCGATGCGTTTGTCTTGATCGTGCCATTTGGCGAGCAGGAGACCGATGGAACGACTCACGAGCTGGGGCAGGTCGCGGACGATGAACCGGGTGTGTTTGCGGGCGAATTTGATCTCACCACTGAAGCTGTAGGGTAGGAGCGCCAAATCCTGTGAAGGATCTGGCTGCTCCCCCCTCCGAACCGAACGTGCGCTTTTCAGCGCATTCGGCTCTCTATCGAACATTGCCATCTCAGGCTTGGCGCTGAAAGCTGGGGATGCTGCCCTGTGGTTTCCAGTCGGGATGATCAGGCTTGTAGCGCTTCCACTTGGCAGGTGGAAGCAGCATGATGGCCTTTTCGTCCCGTGAGATTCCGAGAGAGTTGCCCATTTTCAGGCGGGTATAGGTGTCGGTGCGTTTGGCGCGATTCTTCGCCGCCAGGGTTCTTACCAGACTGTCTTTGCACAACCAGTGGAGTTGATTGCCGACGTGTCTCCAGTTCTTCGCACGTGAGTAGTAGCTGCTCAAGCCTCTGAGTTCCTGAATATAGCGTCGGATGATCTCCTCTTCTGACAGATGCAGCAGGGGTGTTCTTGACCGGGGCTTCCGATGCTGGAGGTCGTCAATGTAGCCGCGTTCCCAGGCGAACTTGAGCGCGCGTTCCATCGGCCATTCCAGCGTCGCCACTCCGACCATCATCGACCGTCTGGTCCCGCCCCGTGTCCTGCGGACACGGTTGGGACTGCTGACGATTTTGATGTCGTAGCCGAGGAAACGGGTTCCCTCGGTAGCGTGAACGATGCCTGTCTTGTCATCTGCCAGTTCCACCTTCAACCTCTGTGTCATGAACACGTTGAGGTCAGCGAGGATTTGCTGAGCGTCGGCTTTTGATCCGATGATGCTGATGACAAAATCATCGGCATATCTCACAAAGCGCATGCGCCTGAAGTTCGGATCATGGGTCTGCGTGGTTTGGCATTGAAGGTATTGAGCCTTCAGTTGCCGGATCAGCGGTTCGAGCTTTTCAGCTTCATCGAGTCGGCCTTCGTCCTTCAGGTCGCGGGAGCGATAGAGCGCACGCTGGTACCGTCCATACAATTGCTTGTATTCCGGGTTGGGCGTGCGGGTCGCTCCTTTGTTGAAGGACTGGGCTTTCTGTTTGAGCCACTCATCGAGTTCATGCAGGTAGATGTTCGCGAGAATGGGAGATACCGTGCCTCCTTGCGGAGTGCCGCTGTAGGTGCGGTGGTAAACCCAGTCTTCGAGGTATCCGGCCTGCAGGAAAGAGCGAATGAGCTTGAGGAAGCATCGGTCTTCGATCTTGTTGGCCAGCAGTTCCATCAGCACGTCATGGTTGATGTTGTCGAAGCATCCGCGAATGTCTGCTTCGATAATCCATTTCGTGCCGTTCCAGTTGTGTTTCAGCTCGTCGAGGGCCGTGTGGCAGGAGCGTTCTTTGCGGAAGCCGTGCGAGTGGTCTGAAAAGACCGGCTCGTAGATTTCCTCCAGAATGCGCGCGGCCATGGCTTGGACGAGCTTGTCGGCAGCCGTCGGTATCCCAAGTGGACGGAGTTTTCCGCTTTTCTTGGGGATGTAAACCCGGCGTGTCGGTTTCGGGCGGTATTCACCCTTGCGGAGTGTTTCACGGATGAGGTCCATTTTATCGCAGATGTCAGCATGGGTTTGTCCATCGACACCGGGAGTGGTGGCTCCTTTGTTCCGGCTGATTTTGCAACTGACCTCATTCCAGAGGTCTGGATAGTTGGTCATCAGTTGAAACACTCTCAGCACCTTGTGCCCGTTGCTTGAGCACTGAGATAGTCCTTGAAGTCGTTTTATCGTTTTATCGGTCAACATTGGTTGTCCTCCATTGAAACGTTCTTCTTGGTTGTTCTGACTGTCTCCCTTCCCCCGATGGGCGCGGGCTGTTCCCTCCGATTGCTCGTCAGTTATGCCTTGGCTTCGACCAGCATTGCGGCTGGCTGCACCCGGTGTTAACCGGGCACGTTGGGTACTATGGAGACTCCGTCGCCGTGCAGGAGTTGTCTCCTGTGTAGGCGATCCCGTGGTACATGAATCATGATGATCGTGAACATGCAGGCGCCCCGTTCGACCGTTGTCCGGCTTATTGCCGGCACCGTCCCCTGGCTGATGCGGCTCGTTCAACCTAAAAGAACGAGTGTCATGGGGATGCTGCTCCTTATCTGGTGTGGGCAGTGAGTGCGATCCTCCGGTATGGGTCTGGGGTTCAGGCAGTTTAGCTTTCGCCATATGTTCCTCTCCTTGCCGCTGACTCTGGGGAATATCCAGATTCCCGCACAGCGGCTTTACAACCATGCTATTGTCCCCCGCTTCTTTCGAAGTCTCATCCCGTTGCCGGGCCAAGGTTAGGTTGTTGGAGTCATTCATTTTCAGCTAGAATGGCAGGGCTGTCCCTGCGTTCATGATTCACGCCTCACGGCGCACGAGATTATCGCAAACAAAACAACTGGCACCACAAACAATGCCTGCGGGGAACTGCTTGTCGTGGCTGTTTCGAAGACCCAGAACCCAGCAATAATCATCGCTGGCTTTCTGGGCATGGATTTCCATGAGTCCAAAATACCGCATCCCATCGTGGGTCAGGCTGTGGGCTTGGGTGCCGATGCGCAGACGGGTGGTTTTGAGGGTTTCTTGGACCGTGGAGATGAGCTGGTGATGGGGGATGGGACACCAGGTGGAGGTGGGTCGAGGTGTCGGAACCTCGCGAACCTCCTGCAAATCGACGTGGTGAGCGCCGCAGTGAAGGATGAGGTTCGGGGTTCGACGTGGGATTTGGATGGGGGCTTGGGGTGCGAGGTCTGCAATCATGACTGACAAGAGTTTGAGGGTTGGTGAGCGTCACAGTTGTTGGGCCATGCGCTCGATTCTTTGGATGGCAGGAGCGACGAGTTTCTTGGCGTTGAGATTGCCACTCGTGAACCAGCACAGATCACCACAGACATCACGCCACTCGACTTTCACCGTGCCGAGTTTGGTGATGAGGGTGGCCCGCTTTGGCTTTTCGTTCCTGTCGAAGACGATGGACGAGATGCGTGCCATAAAACGACAGGAGCCAGACACACCGGTGAAGGCGGGCCTGGCTCTTTGCGGATGGAGGTTGGATTAAATCTTCAGTCCTTGGAGGGACCGAAGCGTGGAGCGCACGGAGTGCACATCCCTGGCGTTCATCTTCTGCTCACGATGGGCGAGCTTCAGTTTCAGGCCGAGGTCACGCAGCATGTTGAAGCCGTCGTTGAACTTGTCGCGGATGGCGAGGCTCAGGTCGATGCATTCTTCGAGGGTGGTTTTTGGACCATTGGGAGGCGGTCCTTCGGAGGTGGGATTGTTGATCATGGGCTTGGGGATAGGTGGAGGTTGAAGAGCAGGCGGCATTGGTGGCGGCCTGCTCGTGGTTGTTGTTGGAACGGCCGGAGGTGGTGAGGGCCGTGGGGTTGTGTTTTGGTCTCCAGGACGCAGGGGCATCACGATCATCTGCTTGCCCTGATTGTGGAACCGGAGCGGGGCGAGATATTCGATGAGGCTGATGGTGTTGAGTCCATAGCTGAGCGCCTTGATGAGGAAATGCCGGCTGATGAAGATGGTGATGTCAGGGCCGGTGCCTTTGGCGTCTGCGATGGGAACACGCGTCCAGGGATCGTTGTGCTTGTCTTTGCCCAGCAGAAGGAATTGCCCCTGCTTCCATTCGAGACCGATGGTTTCAAAGCGGTCTGGATCGTGGCAGGGAATTCGCTGGATGAGCTTGGACAAGGCTTCGAGCTTGGCCGCATCGAGGGTGATGTGCGTTTTCGCGTCCTTGGGGTTGGGGATGGTCGCACGCCAGTCGGGGTATTTGCCCTCGATCTGGCGGGTGATGAACCGCCAGCGCCGGGAGCAGAGCTGGATGCTTTGGCCATCGGCCTTCATCTGCCATTCACCGTCCTGGTTGAACTCCTTCCATCCGAGGAACTTGTGGTTCGGGATGAGGAGGGAGTGCTTGAGGGGCAGGGTGAACGAGTTGGCGCTGTAGAGGTGTTTGCCGTCGGTGCCCACGACGTAGAACCCTTTCGGATGGCTGGCGTCGATGAACGTGCCGTTGAGGACGTGGCGTGTGCTGTCGGTGCTGGCGCAGTTCATCGCCTCGTGGATGGCGGTGCGGAGCGCGGGCGGCAGCGCAACGGCCTCCGCTTTCAGGCGGGGAGTTTCCGGGAACTCGGCAACAGGCAGCGGTTTGACCTTGGATTCACCGAGGTTGTCAGCCAGGGCGAACTTGATGACCGGGCCATGTTCGGTGAGGTCGATGAGGAGACGTTCCTCGCGACCGCAGTTCTTCGAGAGCTGCTGGAGCTGGTCGAAAGGAACCAGCACCGCCCAGGGAGGACCTTCGGCGGGATGTTCGAGACGCATGGTGACAAAGCGGTCAAGATCGGTGCCGGTGAGGGCGATCCAGCCGTCGTGGG
>Ga0169931_10000957_pt1 | contig 47999 bp, 30 predicted proteins | sample Kivu_15m_20L_FD_129675 | JGI IMG/M metagenome (GOLD analysis project Ga0169931, IMG submission 129675) | Freshwater microbial communities from Lake Kivu, Western Province, Rwanda to study Microbial Dark Matter (Phase II) - Kivu_15m_20L... | ecosystem: Environmental > Aquatic > Freshwater > Lake...
TGTCTTCATAAATATTAAATCTATGCAGTTATCCATATTTTTTATATAATTTAAAACTTCTTCAATTAATTCTCTTTTTATCAAATATCCATAAGTTCCAGGAAATCTTCCACAAAAAGCCCATTTATTTATAAATATTTTCTTATCAGCTATTGGTGCACCTAAAAATATTATTTTCCAAGAACACATTTCTAAACTTTGGAGTTCTTTACTAAAATTTTCACTTTTAAAAAATATATCATCTTCTAATATTAATACCTGTTTAAAATTACTTGAATATGCTTTTTTAAGCACTTTTTTATGTGATAATAAGCATCCCAAATGACCTGCTGATTTAATTTTACTTTTATTTTTCTTTAATTTTTTATATTTTTGTTTAATATCAGCATCATTACCATCTACAGCATTAATAAATTCATAATTTTTAATTCCAACTTTGGCTAATTCTTCTGTTATAAGTTTTCTTCTATCAGCTCTTCTTTTAAGATTAATAATATAAACTTTGTCAATATGTATAGGTTCGTAGGTTATATCATGATATAAAAATTCGCTTAAAAATAGTTTTCTATCTTTTGCTTCATATTTATTATTAAATATTAAATTTGCTTCTTGATTTTCATCTAATATAAAACTTACAATATAATGATTTTCATTATCAACATCAAAAGTTTTATCATCTATACTTAAATTTTTATAACCATTAATAAATAGTTTAAATTGTATTTGTTTTTTTTTATTTAAATTTTTAATTACTATAATTTCTTGATTATTATTCTCTAAATTTATTTGATAATCTAATTTATTATTATAATTAATAATGGTGTTCTTATAATTAATTGCTATCATTATAAATATTCACTATAAAAAAGTTTAAATTTTATGCAGAAAATTAATTTAGTATATTATTATATAATATATTTATTTAATATGAATAAAGTATGTAAAAAATATAAAATTCAAAAAGGTGGAGCTTATAGTATAAAATCTATTAAATTATCTGTTGTTGATAATTATTTACAGATTTCACAATTATGTGTTTATAATAGAGCTCATGAAAATATCGTATGCAATTATGAAGATATTATAGCATCCCCTCATTATAGTGAGGGAAAACTTAGAATAGGCGACAAATATAAACCTATTGATGGTAATTGCACTTCACGTAATTTCCCAAGTATATATCATTCACTAGAAAAAACAGGAGAACAATTTTGGAAAATTATTTTTAATGTACCACAAACCTATGTTGATATTGTATATTATAATAGAGATCGTGAAAATACAAGAATGAATAGAGGTAAATTAGAATTATTTGATGATAATGATAGATTATTATTATCTTTTGATATGACTGAGGAATTAATTCAAAGATTTTCTAATGAACGAATTAATTATTTTCTAGATTATGGAACAGATAATTCACCTGAAGCAATTATTGTTAATAAAAAAGAAGAAGAGAAAAGAGCAGAATTACTTAATAAAGAATCACAAAAATTAATAGAAAAATGTAAATTTTTAGAAAGAATAGAAAAAGATAAAAGAGAAAGAGAAGAACGTATAAAACAAGAAGAACGTTGGAAAGTAGAAGAAGAACGTAGAAAAGTAGAACAAGAACATCAGAAATTAAAAGAAAAACAAAATAAAATTAATAGTGATATAAAAGAAGAAGAAATAATAAATATTAATATTTGGAAAAATAAAGGTGGATTAATTTGGTGTTTTGATGAATCAATTGATAAAAAAACTGATTTTGAAGGTAATACAAGAGAACAAAGTTTAAAGGAAATAATTATTTTAATAAAGCATTTATTATTAAATGAAAAATATGATGTAAATATAGATAAGAGTATATTAGAGCAATTTATTTTATTTTTAACTAATAATACTTATTTGATTGAATATTCTAAAGCTCGATATTTTGATTATATTTTTTTAGAAGAAGAACCTTTACAATTATTTATATGTGGTTGGCATAAACATACTATTTTATTATTTTTTGAAAAAAAAGAAAATGATATTTATGATGTAGGATTGATAAATTGTGGCGATGGTGCGCAATTTCACGGAATATTTAATGAATTATGTAACGGAATAATTATATTTAAAGATATATCTAAAATTAATTTATTAAATTTCATTAAATTTTATAAATATTTTTACTTGAACCATCATTCAAATAGTTTTAATTGCACTATATTTTATTCTATAATTTTTGATAAATTATTAAATCTAAAAAATGAAGTAAAAGACGAAGATAAAGACGAAACAAAAGATTACTTTCATACGATTGATAAGGAAATAGCGAATGAATCTGAGGATAAGGATAAAAAAAATTATGAATTTTATATTGATTTTACTAAATTAATTGAAAAAGGAAATATAGAAGTTTTTAAGATTCATTTACAATTAATAGGTTCTTGTACTTTTACAAATTGTATTAATTTTATTTATTACATATATTGTAGAGTTAATTATATTAATAATCCTGTAGGGTATAACAATTATATGAGTTGGTATTTTACATCTAAATCATATTTAAAAAATAAATTATTAGAAACCTATAAAATATATAATAATAATATTTCAGATATATATAATATAATACATTATATAAATCCTTTAGAATGGAATAAAATAGTTATAGATGATAAAGATAAAAAAATTGAGAATAATATTTCATTTAAATTATCATCATCGTCACCGTTTTTAGCTAATGATAATATTAGTAGGAAAAAAATAGTTGATGAAATAGGTCATATAAATAGGATAGAAAATACTGATAATTTAGAAGTAATGTTAAATTATTTTTTTGATCATTATTTTTTTGATAATGATTTTAAAATAAATAATTATTTATATAAAAATTTACAAAAATTATATATAAAACCAATTGAACATTATGATGTGATAATAAAAAATATTATGTTTATGAAAATATTTTATTTAAATAATTTGGTTATTGAATCTAACATATTTTTTTTAGAAATTTACAAATTATATAAAGATAATATTTGTCATTTTGAAGAAAATATAGAAAAATATATAGATCATATTAAAACGCAGAGTGATGATTTTTTAAATTTAACTTTACTTTTTTTTATATATGGAAAAAACAAAAAGATTGTAACGTGGATGAATTATATAATAGTATAGATGAAGAAGCTAAACAAAATAAATTTAATTATTATATAAAAATTTTAGGAAATTATGATATAATTAATAAAAAATACCTTCCAATAATTGATGAATTAAAAAAAGATTTATTTGATAATATAGAAATATTTCCTCCACATAATTCTTCCGGTCATGGATATCAATTTTCAATGGATAGAATTTATTTAAGTGATAAAGAAATACATGAATCAGAAAATAAAATATTTTATAAGTTTTTTGGAGAAAATATAAAATTAGAAAAAACTTTTAATAACAATTCTAAAATATATAATTTAATAACCAATAATTTAGAGGGTGAGTATGAAATTTTTGGTGATATATACAATGAAACTACAATTAATAATAATATTATATTCAGTAATGATTTTCAATATGATTATCCTATTGGAAAATATCATGTATTTATACATAAAATAAAATTTTATCTAGAGAAATTAGAAGATATTTTAATAAAAAATATTAATGATAAAAAAAAAACTGATTCATCATTTATTTCTAAATATTTTGCACATTTTTATTTATCAATTTTAGATTTAAAACCAATTAATTCTGTTATTTATGATTTTTATGATCAATATACAAATGAATATATAAAATATAATTTAGAGAGAAATATAAATATTAAAATTATACATAAATATATAATTTATTATAATAAAATTTACTCGGATAAAAGAATAGAATTTAAAATTAATGATGATGTTATAATTTCAAATTATGAAAAAGAAAATTTTAATTTAGAAAAATATTTTGGTTTTACTACTGGAAAAAATTATTTTAATTCTTTAATAAATTTTTATTATTATACTTTTGAAAACAATTACAGAAAAAATAAATATATAATAGTTCCAGTAAATAAATTTAATAATGAAATATCAAATTCTTGTATTAATACTATTTTAGAAGAAAATCCTCAAAATAATTCAGTTTTACACATTATATTAAATAATTATTTTAAAGTAGAAAAACAAGGAATATTTATAGGTTATAATAAAAATTCACATAAAAAGTCTATAAAATATAAAAATGATACTAATGAAATATTTTATTACTATAATGATGTAAAATATAAAATAATATCAAAGTTAGAACATATAAAAGAAGATTTTTATAACTTATTATCACATAATGATAATATTATTTTAACGTTTGCAGATGATAATGATTATTTTATTCAATTAAATAGATATAATATTATTTTTAAAATAGAATGTGATAAAATATATTATTTGATTGATGATATAAAATATGAAGTAATATATTATGATAATGAATTATTTTATAATAATGGTATTTTAAAATTAAAATCAAAAGATAAATGTAAATTATTATGCTTTTATAATTATAATTTAATAAACCCAATAGAAATATATGAAAATAAATTAAAATATTTTTTTAAAAAACCAATTGATTATGATAGAATACAAAAATTAAAACTATATTTTCAAAATGAAAAAAAATATTTTAATTTTTATTTTACTATTATTGATTATTCAAATTATACTAATGAATACGTATTACAAGATTATAAAGATTTATTAGTAATTTTATTAAATTGTTTATATTATAATAATTCAATATTACTATTAAAACTTATTAGACAAATACAATTATTAATTATAAATAATGATGATTTAGAAAATTTTATAGAAAAATTATTTTTGGGATTTGGAAACATATATGCTTTATCAATAAAACAATTATTATTTGAAAAAGAACATTTAAATAAATATAATTATGATTTTTATAACAAATTTATATATAATAGATTTGATTTTAAAATAAATATAAAACAAGAAATAAATTATTTTGAAAAAAAAAGTTTTATAATTAATTATAATAAATTAAAATATTTTATTTATCAAAATAATTTTTATGTTGAAAGTGAGCAACCGAATATATTATATCAAAAAAAATACTCTAAGTATGATGAAACAAAAATATTAACTATTATTAAAACAGAAATAATAGGAAATTTAGTGCCAATAATAAAAAATTTTGAAATAATATATGATAAAATAGATAATTTTAATGAAGATTTACATTATGAAAATTTTAAATCATTATTAAAATATAATATTAAATCTATTATGGAACAACAATTAAATAAAAATATAGAAAAAAGTAAGGAATTATATAAATATTTAATTGATCCTTGTAAGGAAATATTATATCCAATTCAAGAATTAATTATGGGTATTGGTAAATCAAGTTCAATTACACCATATATTTGTTTATTATTACTTAATTATTTTATTAATTCCCAAAAAATGTATAATAAAGAAATTTATATTGTTATGCCTTATTTTTTAATAAATCAATCATTTAAAATACTATTAAATAATCTATTTTCAATATTTAAAAATGTTGATATTTTATTATATGATAAAAACCCTATATTTATCAATTCTAATAGGATAATATTAATTAGTGATGAAAATTATAAATTAATGTTTTTAAAAGCAAATATCGATACAACTGATAAATATATGATATATGATGAAGTAGATTTTATGGCGAATCCGATAACTTGTGAATTAAATATATCACAAGATAGAACTAAATTAGAAAATGATGAGTTTTTATATGTAATTTCAGAATGTTTATATAAAAAAATATTTGTTGATAAAATAATATGGGAAACTCCAGGAATATTTTATGATAATAATTCAATTCATAATTATATATTTGATATTAATGATAAAAATATATCAATTTTACATTATTTTTTTGATAAATTTATAGTTTCAGAAATAAACGATAATAGTAGGGAAATAGAAATAGATGTCGATATAAAAGCATCAATGTTAGATTACATAAAAAAAAATATATTAACTTTTTTATTAACACAGCAGTATAAAGTTAATTATGGAATACCTGATAAATATTATAATATTACTAATAGATATTATAAATTTAAAGCAATACCATATTCTGCTGTAGATAATCCAGTTATGGGATCAGAATTTTCAGATCCAATACTAACATATATTTTAACATTTATTTGCTATAAATTAATGGATTTTAGATATAGGGATATTGATAATAATATTATATTAGAAATTCATGAAAAACTTTATTTAAAAAAATCAAATGAAGAAAATGAGATAAATTTATTTAATCTATTAAAAAATAATCCTATAAAGTACGAAATATTTATACGTAATAAAGAATTTTATTCTATTTTTAAAGATAAAATAATAATTACAGAAGATAATTTTAAAATTTTTATGAAGAATATATTAAATCTAAATAATTTTTATTATAAAAGAAGTAATAATATATCATTTAATGATTTACTTTTATATAAAAATGTAAAAAATTTTGTTTCTTTCACAGGAACTGCTTATATTCTACCACCTATTTCTAACGATATTAATTTTCAATCAGATTATATAAAAAGAGAAATAAATATTCAAGAGAAAATAATTGAAATTATTAATAATGATAATATAGTTCAAAAAATATATATAAACAAAAATGAAAACTTAGTTGATGATATATTTAGTTGCATAAATAATTATAATGTTTTAATAGATATTGGTGCAGTATTTGTTGCTTATTCAAATGAAAAATTTATTGAAAGATATAAACAAATAGATAATAGAAAAAAATATATAATTTATTTTGATGATGGTATAAAAGTATTAGATTTAGATGAAAATATTTTTGTCAATATAAAGGTAAAATGTAATGATTGTTTTTTCTTTTTCAATAATAAACATATTACAGGTGTAGATGCAAAAGAAATTATGCCAAATGATTCAAAAGCCTTAATAACAATTACGAATAATACAAATATTAGAGATTTTTCACAAGGTATTTATAGACTACGTGATATAGAGAATGGTCAAGTATGTGATTTAATTATAAATTCTAAAATTATAAAAAATAATTTAATGATTGGTGGTTGTGTAAATTTTGAATTAATTGCAGATAAAAATGATAAACGAATATCAGATATGATAAAAACTAAAATCATAAATAATTTAAAAAAAAAACAAGAAAAAATTGATAATATAAAATTAAAAATTTTATACAAACAAAATATTTTTGGATTATTAAAACAAAATTTAAATAATAATATTATAGAATTATACTCAGATCCTGGAACTAGTCAATATATAAATAATTTAGATTTATATAATATTTCCAAAATAATAAGTGATAATACTTCTAAACCAGATTTTAATAAAAAAATGCAGCAAATAATATCAAGTGATGTTCATCAGTTTATACAATCAAATATGGAGACTAAATATAATAAATTTTCATTGGAAAAAATAATTGAAAATTTATTAATAAATTATAAATTATTAGAAATGAATTATGTAAATATATGTACAAATCAACAACAAAATTTACAAATAGATATAGATTTGATATTATTACAACAAACAATTCAAAAAATTAATATGCAGGTACAAATAAATAAATGTGGAAAAATAGTTTTATATCATAATTTATCTTTTTCTATAAATAAACAGCCTCAAAAAAGAGAAAGAAATATATTTCTTTTCTTATTATCTAAATATAGATCTAATCAGGAAATATATTTATTATATAATCATGAAATTAATAATATTTTAATAATAAACCTACAAATATTAAATAATTTATTAGAAAATAATCCATATCAAGAATTCTATGAAAATAATACTTTAATTTTAATTTCTAATTATGAAGATTATGGAAAAAATATTCATAAAAAATTAAAAAAATTAATTATATTTTGTTTTAAAGCATTTATAAGTGAATTACAAAATCAAAGTGGATATAATTATTTAGAAAAATATTTATATAATACAAAAGAAGAATATGAATATTTTAATGAAAATAGGGAAGAAATTTTAGAATTTAATAAAAGTTTTATAAAATATTATTGTTAATATTAAACATAATTTTGTTTGATGGTTTGGATGTGCAGACAATTTATCTCTAATAAATAATATAAAAAATATTTAATTTTTTTTTACAAAAACTTGGCTATCAAAAATACCTAAATAGGTAATTTTTTTATGATAACCTGCTAAGAAAGCATCTATACCTTTTTGTGTTAGATCTGGTCCACCCCATCCATAATCATCAAATATCATTATACCATTTTTTTTTAATTTTCTAAAACTTAGCACAGCATCTTCAAGAACAAATTCTGGTTCATGATTTCCATCAATATAAATAATATCAAAAAAATCATTTGTAAATTTAGGAATTTCTATATTTGAATATCCACGATTTATAATAACTTTATCTTTAACTCCAGAATTTTGTATATTTTTTATAAATTTACTATAAATATTTGGTTGTTCGTTTCTATATTCTGGATATTCTTCATAATCTTCCCAAGGATCTACACAATATAATCTACTATTATTGTGTAAACCAAATGTTTTAGCAACAGATATAAGATTTGCTCCATAAAATGCTCCTATTTCTAAATAATTAATTTCTTTATTCTTATAATCATTAACATTAAGGATATTAAACCAATTATTTGCTAAACGATATTGAGTTCCATCAAAATTCTCTAACATTTTTATAAATATATTTATTACTTATTTTTTCAATAATTAACGCAAAAAAATATAATTTTATTTATTTTTTAACTGAATATATTTATTTTTATATTTTAAATATTTTTTAAAGAATTTATTAGAACCGCCAATATGTGATAAAACAATTTTTTTTCTAATATTTGGTGCTAAATTACATCTTACATTTAAATTTTCTGGTGTATTAAAATAATGAATAAAATTATCTGCAATAATTTGTTTATTTTCATTAAAATAATTACTTATTTTATCATTTTTAAATTTATCTTCAACTATTCTAAAATATAAAATTTTTATATATATGAAATTGTTAACATCTAAAAAGCAATTTAGATAATCTTCTTCATAATTATTATTAATTATTTTAATAAACATATTATTTTTTTCTAAATATTGAATTTCTTCTAAATATTGAATTTCTTCTAAATTAAATAAATCTTTTTTACTTGGATTAATAATAAATAAATTTAAATCAAACATAAGAAAATCATTATATAAATAAGTTACCATATATCTTGGAATTAATAAAAATTTTTTAAATTCAAAATATACTAAAATTAAATCTGATTTATTAAGAAAATTATCTTCATAATTATAAAATGAAAAAATAGAATCATTATTATTTTTAAAAATATTAGGTAAAAATGATATTTTATCATCAATTTTAAATGTTAAATTATTAAAATCTTCAAGATTTTTAATATTTTTTACAAAGTCATAATTATTAAAATTAGTAAAATCAAATAAATTAATATCAAGATTTGAATATTTTAAATAATTATTAATTTCTTTTTGAATAATACTTTCCTGTTCTTTAGCTATATGTTGTTCCTTTTCTACATTTGTTTCTTTACAATTAAAATCTATTTCATAAATAATATTTTTAATATCATTTATATCTAATTGATATTCGCACAAATTAAGTTCGGCAATTTCTTTACTGGTAAAAATAAGTGATAACGGATTATCTAAAAATTTTTCTCTAAAATAATAAAATTTTCTTTCTTCATAATTATCAATAAATAATTTACCTTCAGGTATTATGCGCTTCTTTCTAATATCTGATTTTAATGCCTGAAAATTTAAATTTGTTTGTTCTTTATCTATCTGATTTTTTTGATTTTCTATAAATTTATCAAATAATTTAGTTGTATTATCTATTTTAAAACCATTTAAAATAAAAGATATTGTATGTCCTAAATTTAATTTTCTTAATCTGTACATTGCTTGTGCTACTTCAGAATAAATTGAATATTGATCCACAATACATATTCCTTTTAATATTGGATAATTATCTTGTTTTATATCAATACCAACTGTATGTGATTGATCGTAATAAAAAAATGGTTTAACATAATCTACATATTGATTATATTTTTCTAATTTTTTTTCAATTACTATCATTTTATTATCATTTTCATCAATAAAAATAATATCTCTTTCAATTAGTTTATTAATTTGAAATGCTATTTCATTATTTGATTTATTATAAAAATATCCACAAACATCAATTAATGCATCATAAGATTTTAGTAATTCTATATTAAAAATATTTTCTAAATCCACATCAATAATATCTGATTTATGAATAATAGCATGATTTATATTAATATATTCATCTTCATCTTCATATAAACATTTTTTATTAAATACAAAATTAGAATATAAAATAGGTAAATTCATATTAACAGTTCCTGAATAACCAATTTTAAATATACCATCTATATTAAGAATATCTACAAAAGAAGTATTGTATTGATGTTCTGGTAATAATAAATTATTAAATATATTTATTTCAATAATATCAAATAATAAATTTCTCATAGGTTGATTTAATAGTTTTTCAACTGAATCAATTGATATTTCAAATTCTTCTAAATTTAAATGAAATATTTTTTTCATAATATTATTTTTCTTTATAAAATTTACTATATTATCATTAATTTTATAATCATTTTCTATTATATAATAATAGAATGTTAAAAAAACAGTTAATATAATTGATGAAAAAGATGATTTTTCTAGTGGTTTATCTTTATTTCTAAAAGGAATAGCATATAATTTTTCTTTATCTATACCCCATGTTATATTTATTTTTAATATATTATTTTTTTTTAATTCACTAATAATAGAAAGAATATTTGTAATAAATATGTCTTTATTACTAATTTGTTCTTCATAAAGTAAACAATTAATATCATCAACTGATATAGTATTATTTTTTATTTTATCTTTTAATTCAGTAATAATTTTTTTAATAATTTTACGAATATCTTCAATTTCTATATTTTTTTTATTTACTAAATTAAAATTACTTTTACTCGGTTTAATTAAACTATCAAATTCATCAATTAAAAATATACTAGATGTATCAAGTTGTTGATTTAGATATTTATATTTAACATCGTCCTCTGATAAGATAATAATATCTTTTATATTAAAAATATTTAAATAATCACTAATAGTATCGTTTGTTTGTTTAACTAAATGTTTTGGAACAATAATATATATTGTTTTATTATAAATAATGCTAAAATATAAAGATAATAACGGTGTAATTATAGCTGATTTACCTTTACCCATCATAAAATGATGTAATGGATAATTATTTTCACAATTTTTTTCTTTAATTTCTTCATTAATATCATCAATATTACCTTCTACCGATAATAAATAATTTCCTCCGGATAAAGAACTTTTATCTGATAAAGAACTTTTTTCTGATAATTTTGTATAATCATCATATGATTTAATCATAATATTATATCTTTTAATTTGTTCCTCTAATATTTCATTTCCACTAATTAATTCAAATAATAATTCAAATTTATAATTAAGTGGTTTTTTTTTTATATCAAATAAAAATTTATAGTTTTTAATAAGAGAACATAATAATTCTTCATTATTTATATTTTTTAAAACTTTATTAATAAAATTATATATTTTAATCTGTAATAAGTATTTTTGTAAAGTATTATAATGAATGTCATTTAATAATTCTTTTAAATTTATTGTTTTTATAAAATCAGTAAAGCATTTAAAATTTGTTTCAAATTCTTCTTTTGTTTTATTTAATAATTCATTCCAATAATCTTTATTTTCCTTATTAATTTTACAATCGCTAATTTTAAATAGTAATTTTTTATAAGACTCTATCATTTGTTGATCTGTTTTTGAAGTAAACGTTAATAAAGGGTTTTTATTATTTTCTAATAATTTAAAATCTTCTAATTTATAACATATAAATTCCTTAATAATATTTTCTTTATTAAAATGACATATACGTTTATATCTTTGTTCTATGCAGCTATAACCTGTATTATCTTGATTTGCTTTTTTATCTTCTATTTTAAAATCAATATATAAAATATTATAATTATTAACTTGAAAATCTAGACATAATTTATTCCATAAATTTAAATTAGCTGATTCTGAATTAAATTTATTAAGAAAGAATTGTGTATTTGGATTAATTTCAAATGTATAAATACCATCATTTATATTTTCATTACCTAATAAATAATTATTTTGTTCTTTTTTTTTATTATCCGTTCCTATTTTTTTAAATTTATTATCCGTTCCTATTTTTTTTACAAAAAATGAAATATTATAAACATCATTTTTTTTATAGATAAAATAGAAACCAGTATTAGGAATTAAATATTTAAATGGATAATTTATATCTTTAAATTTTATTACTTCATAACCATTAAAAAATATTTTTTTAATTTTATTTCTTTCAATTATATATTTTATTGTATTATCTTCATAAGCTTGATATAAATAAGTTGTTCTATTATCTACATAATATAAAAATTTATAAAAATTTATTGGATATATTTGTTTTAATAAATTTTCTAACTCTTCATAAATATCACATAACTTACATACTTTATTCTCAATATAATAAGTTATATTACCATCATTATATTTTTCTCTATATCCAGATATTGAAGTAAAAACGTTATAATCATAAATTTTTTCTTTTTTTTCACTTATTATTCTAATAAAATCTTCAATACTAGATGAAGTAGCTAAATCATTGATTTTTTTTATAAATTTTGGAAAAAATGTCTTTTCTTCTATATATCTTAAATATTTATAATTAGCACTTAATGGATATTGGTATAATAAAATTACTAATTTTTTTAAAATATTATTTAAAATATTTTCTGTTTCATTATTTTTAAATTTTAAATAATATTCTTGACTATAAAATTTTATTAATTTTTCTTTTATTTCTGGTATTTCATTTATTCTTACAATATTATAAATTAAAAAATTTTCATTAATATATTTAGGATTATCATAAAGATAATTTTCCATAAATAAATAATTATCAATAATAGTGTTAAAACTTTCATAATAATCACCACTACGTCTATTATTAACTAAAGAACTATCAAATATACCAAAATAATTAATATCACAAGGTAAATTAAAACTAAAATATTTTGTTTGATCTATAATTTTATTTTCAGATTTATTTAATAATGGTAAAATAATTAATTTTAATAAATTTTTTATTCCTACAATATCACCATTCCTTCCTCGTATGTGTGATACAATTGTGCGTAGTATATTATTTATTAAATATAATCTAAAATATATTATACAACATTGAAATAATTTATTTTTATTTTCTTCAAAATCTAATATATTACAATCATCTTCTCTTTTAATATTATTAATATATAAAATTATTGGTAAAAAATAAAAAATATATGAAGGACAATTTTGCGACATTTCAAAATTATATGTTTGTTTATATATAGTAATATTGTTTAATAAATCTTGTTTCATTATACTTACAAATGATGATTCATATACTTCTTTATTAAAATGTTCTAATAATACTGAATTTATATTTGTCATAATATTATCTAAATTAATATCATCATATTCTTTTAAAAAAAATTGACCTTTATTTTGTAAAATATATAATTTATATGCCATAAAAAAAAATTCTATATCTGAACGTTCAGAGTGTAATTCATCATGAACTTTATTTATAAATTCTTCTGAGGAAATTAAATTAAAATTTTTTTCTACTTCATATATTTTATCATTTTTTATAATATAATCATTTTTTTTTTGAATATATTCTTCTTGCACTTGACATTCTATATCATATAATATATCTTGTATTTCAAACAATATATTATTTTCTATTATACCAATATCAATAAATTTACTATATAATTTTTTCATATAAATAAAATTTTTTGTTTCTTTAAAATTTTCCAATGTAAATATTTTTTGAACTTTTTCATAAAAATACCTATTAATATTAGTAATAAAATTTACATAAATCTCAAAATTATTAAATATAACAAAATACAATATTATTGAATAATATATAGCAAACCAACTACAAGAACCACTTTCTTGTGTTCTTATATAAAAATTATCATTATCATAATATAATATTATTTTTTTTATAAAATTTTTTCTTATTTTTTCTTTTCCTCCTTTTAATAATTGTAAAATATCATTATCATTAGTATAATTTAAACTATATTTAAAAATATCACATATGTCTAAATTACTAATATTTTGTAATTTAGCTGTAATATATACTAAATTTTCAGCTATAAGTTTATAATAATTATCAGCTATTCTAAAAAAATTATCTTCCTGACTTTTTATAAAATCTTTTAATGTTTTATCATTTAAATCCTTTATCTTATAAATTCTATTATCAAATAAAATATTTGTATTTGGATTAAAATTTGTTTTCATATACATAAAAAAAATATCAGTAAAATCTTTATTAAATACTTCACGGGTACCTACTAATATTTTATACCTTTTTTCATCAGTATATTTATAAAAAAAACTTAAAAATAATATTTTTTTTAATTTATTTATTCCCTTAATAAAATCAGTAGAATCATCAATATTATCACATAATATTATTCCTTTTGTTAATTGATAATGTGAGTATTCTCCTATTTTAATTGGTATATTATTATTAAAATTTATATCTTCTCCACTATTTAAAATAAAAAAATATAATCTATTATCTTTTATAAATATTATAGATGATGATAAATGTCCGTTAAATGATGTTGGAAATATACAAAAAGATAAATATTTTCTAAAATTACATAATTCTTTTTCATAATTCTGCTCTACTTTATAATTGAATATAAACCTATAATTTACTGTATTATAATTTATATTGTAAAATTCTAATAAATAAGTGCCATCTTTTTCTACTGTTGTATTTAAAATATATAAATTATTTGCTAATTTATAATCTATTATAAATTGTTCCAATCCATTCATTACATTATTTACTGTATTTCCTGTTGTTGTATTTATTAACCCATCTAAAAAATGATGGTAAATTATTATATTTTTTATAGTGCTTTCCTCAAATGGTGTATCCATATTATATATATATATATAAATATAATATTTATAAAAATTACATATATTTAGAGAAATGTGTATTATAAATGCCAATTTATAGTTAGATTATCAATTTAGATATTCTATACAAATATCATACACTAAACTCTAATTGTTATTTATTTTTGCAGTTATCATTTATTAAATCAAATAATTTTTTTAATTGATTTAATTTTTTTTTATAATTTTCATATTTACTTTTATATTTCAAATTATTATTATGTTTATTGCCATCTGGAGCTAAACCAACTAATTTATTAGCTCTAACATCACATAAACAGCTATCAAATATTTTATTAAGTATTTCAATACTTATTTTATCTAAATTCAAATATCTATTTTCGTATAAGAATTTGTATAAAAGTATTATACAATCTTGATAATCAATAATAGAAATAACATCTTCACCTTCTTTAAATTTTTTATGAATAGACGATATTTCTTTAGTTTTTTCAGTAATTAATTCTTTAGTTATTGATTTTAATTTTATAATATCATCAATATTAATTAAACTATCATCGGTATATTCACTAACAAAGTTATTATAAACTTTTATAGAATAATCAAATATATCATAATTTTCTTCATTATATGATCTACAAAGATAACCAACTAATAAACCCATATCTTTAATAGAATACAATAAATTAATAACACGATAATATTTCTTAAGTTTAACTTTAAATTTATGTTCTATCAATAATCCTGTAATAAATTTATCCATTTTTTTATTATCATACATTGTTAAATCAGTAATTTTTTTAATTTTACTAACATTATCACACATATGATCGTTTTTAATAATGATAAAAATTAATAATTTTGATAAATCTGTTATTATAAAATTTTCAAAATAATTTTTATAATTAAAATTTAATAAATTACTGTAAATCTTATTTTGTTTAATTAAATTAATAAAATTAATAAAGTATTCAGTTTCATCAATTATTAATAATTTATTATATATTCTTGAATCAATAAATTCTAATTTTTTTATTTCAGATATATTTATATCTGGTAAAACTATTTCATAATTAAATAACGATGCTAATAGTAAACTATCAATAAATGTATATATATTGTAATTTTGAATGTATAATTTATTATTTTCATAGAAAGAATATAATTCATTTTCTTTTGATTCTTCTACAATTATATTTTCTTTTAAAATTTTATTTTTATTATCATATAAATCATAATATATTCTACAATTTTCTTCTACACTATATTTTGTAAATACCTCTTTTATTATATCTAAATTTAAAATATTAATTAACATTATCATTATAATATTTATTTATATAATTTAATAATCAAAATAATCTTTAGGAGTTAAATTTATCTTTTCTGATTTTAATAATAAACTAATTTTTTTATGCATATTATGAAGATATTTTAAGAAAGCATCATCATCATTCATAATTTCTTTTGTTAATTTATCATCATGATAAGGTCTATAAATATCAAAATTTAATTTATTAATAACAAGAGCAACGGCATAATTAATATATGTTTTAAAATTTGTATAAGAAATATTAATATTAAAGAAAGAATGAAAAACTTTTAATTTAGGAATATCAATATATTTAACGGTCATTGACAATAATAAACAAGCAATTAATAATATTTTATTTATATGTTCTATTTTTGGTAATTTTTCTTGATAATTATTTTCAATAATAAAAGAAAAAAATCTATCAGCTATATTATACATAAGTGGTGTTATAATTAGAAGATCATCATTAATTAAAAATTTTAGTATCCAATTATATTCTTCATTTCTTATTTCTAATAATTTTTTTAAATTATCATTTGAAATATTTATATTATAATCATAATTAATCTTAATTGATTTAATATCCTCATAATCATCTTCAATATTTTTATCAAATAAATCATAGTAAATTTCATTAATATTATTATAACCTTTTTTAGAATCTATTGACAACATTTTATCTATAACTTCAATATATTTAGAATTTATATTATATATTAATAATTTATGAGCGTAATGTAAGATATTAATAGTTTTACGAGAATATTTATCATAAATAAATTTTTCAGCATATTCTTCATAATCTTCATCTTTATTATTACATTTTCTAAATAATTTTTCTTTTTTTGTATAATAGTTTTGCATAAAATTATTTTTTAATAAAATTTCAGAGAATATTATACCTAAACTCCATATATCATTTCTAAAGCTAGGTTTAAAATAATAATTTTTCCTATTTTCTGTATTTCTATAATTTAATTCATATTCTAATTCTTCTATACTTCTATAGGTTAACGTGCATGATTTTGTATAAAATACAGTATCAATAGTTTTAACACCTCCAAAATCAATTAAAAATATTTCTAAATCCCTATTTATCATAATATTTGCTGATTTTAAATCGCCATGCGTAAAATTATTAATATGTAAATTATATAATCCAATTAAAATTTGTTTAACTATTTTTTCAAAATATATTTTATTTTCGGTTATAGAATTATTATATACAAACTTCCCTAATGAAGTATAATATTTATCCATTTTAATTAAAAATATATAACTATTTTCATCACATTTATAATTATCAAACATTTTTTGACATTTATTATCAACTTCATAATTTTCTATAAATTGGTGCATTATATATAATGTAATATTCTGTTCTGGAATATTTTTTAATTTTGTTGGAAATATTTTTTTATTGAAAATACAGGCTTCAACAATATTATTTCTATGTATATAACTATTATCTCCTAATAATGTTAATTTATAAATATTATGTTTTTCATCTTCTAAAATATAACCAAATGAACCATTGTTAATTGTTCTCAAAAATATTTTTTCCATATTTTCATTCTAAAATTATATTAGATATAAATATAATTTTATATATTATCCACTTTTTATTCTAATTTTAATTTTTTAATTTATATATTTGAAATAATTTATGGATTAGATTTACCAGATAATCTTAAAATGGTTACAGCTGCACCAGATGATGTAACATTTGTAAAATACAATCCAAATTCTGCAGCACCAGAACATAAACTATCTAATCCATTTGCTACACCAGTAATAGTGACACCTATTCCAGCAACGAGTGTAACATCAGTGGAAGTACCACAATAAATACTTGGTGAATTATTAGTAATTGTAAATATAAACCAATCTCCTTTTTGAGTTGTTGATGGAACACTTGGTGTTCGGCATAAAAGAACAATTGCTGCACTTAATAATTGTGCTGCGGTTGGTAGGGTTAAATTAGTAGCAACAGATGGTGTAGTAGGTGAAACAATAATATGTTTAATATCTAGAACATCTGCACTTGATAGAGTCGCACTAGCGGTATAAGTTGAAGGTAAATAAAATTTTTCACTTATAGTATTTAAACTTTTTGTATTAACATTTTTAGCGGTTAAAGAATTTGCTATTTTAACATTTCCATGATGATCTGCTAAAAACACAACATCATCAGAACTTGATGATGATTTAGAATTTTCTATTTTAATATAATCATCAACTCTAAATTTATGTGCCTTTAAATATTTAACGGATAGGTGTTTAATTTTGGATGATAAGTTTCCTAGCATTATATATATATATATATAATATTATTTTTTTTGTGGTGTATTTTAATTTATAATATTTATTATATAATGGAAAATAAAATTGATATAAAAAGTATAGTTCGTATAATTTCAGAAGGATATGATTTTGATTGGAAAAGTCCTTTTAATAAATCTTCTAATAATAATTCTATAGGAACTGGATTTTTTATAGATTCAGAATATATTTTAACTTGTTGTCATGTTGTTGAAAATTCATTAAAAATTTATATTAATATACCATCATTAGATAAAGAGAAGTATGAAGTTGAATTAATATCATGTTGTCCTTGTCTTGATATAGCTCTATTAAAATCTAAAACATATAAATCAAAACATTCTTTAGAACTAGATGATTCTGATAAATCTATAGCAACTGATAAAATTATAGCTATTGGATATCCATTAGGTTTAGAGAATGCCAAATATTCAGCGGGTATAATAAGTGGTATTGAAGAACATTTTTTTCAAATAGATGCTCCTATAAATGAAGGTAATTCAGGTGGACCATTACTTAATTCTAATAATAAAGTTATAGGAATTAATACATCTAAAATAACAACATCGGAAGGTATAGGATTTTCAACACCGATAAATTTTTTTAAGAAACAAAAAGAATTAATGTTAAAAAATAAAATAATTAGAAAATGTAATTTATTATGTGAATTTAACGATATGGATTTAAATTTATGGAAATACTTAACTGATGATAGGTTAAAAGAATATAAATCTGGATATTATATAAAAAAATGTTATAAAGATAGTGATTTGTTTAATAAACATGGTATAGTTTCAGGGGATATATTATTAGAAATAGATAATAATAAGGTTGATAATTTTGGTGAAATTAAGGTTGATTGGAGTAGTGAAAAAATAAATTTAGATAATTATTTAAAGAGATTTAATAGAGATGATATAATTAAAATGAAATTATGGTTATCAAAATCAAAAAAGATAATAGAAATAAATTATAAATTAGATTACAATTTTCCAATAAAAATTGGATTACCAATATTAGAAAAAATAGAATATATAGTTTTTGGTGGTCTTGTTCTTATGAATTTTTCATTAAATCATATTCATATATTTAAAGATGATTATTTAGATTTATATTTATCAAATAAAATAAAATTTAAAAGAAGTCCAAAAGTGATAATATCAAATATATTATCAGGTTCTACTATAAAAAAAAATGAAGTAATAAATGAAGGAAATATCTTATATTCTATTAATAATATTAGAATATATACATTAGATGATATTTTAAAAGTCATAAAAGATACAGTAAATAAAGAAAGTAAATATCTTATTTTAAAAAATCAAAATAATGATACAGTTTGTTTAAATATTTTTAAAGCTATAGTAGAAACTTATAATTTAGCAGAAGAATATAATTATGATTGGAAAAATAATATAATAAAAACTTTATATAGAATATTTACAAATTAGTAATTTATATAAATAAAATCTAAAAATAAGTAATATTATTGTTAATAATTATACAACTAGTATCAAAAAAATTACTAAATATAGATCTTTTATTTATGTATATTTCATCACAATAAATAATGATAAATATATTATTTTCATTTTTATTTTTTACATCAATATTATATGAATTGTAAAACTCATATGTTATATCAGTATTATTTGCTATAATCTCGTTTAGTTTAATAATTTTTGAATTAGAAATAAAAAATCCTATAATAGGTTTATTATAATTTATAATAATATTTTTACAATTGATTATAAATATTTGTGTTATTTTTGGTATAGTTATATTAATATTTTCACAGTTTTCTATAATAAGTGTTTTATTATAATCTAATAATAAATTATAATCTTCATTACTTTTATTTTCTAATATTATTTGATTAGTTTTAATTTTATTATAAACATTGTTAATATTAGTAAAAATATTATTATAATTAAAATTTTTACTGGTATCGTTCATCTAAATAGTAAATATTAAATTATTTTATTATGGTAGTAAAATAATTATTTATAGTATGATAAATTTTCTTTGGTTTTTATATATGTTTCAAAAGAAAAATTTTAATATTTTTTATGAAAATGCGAATTTAGGATATCTTGAATTATCTGAAATTTCAAATATTATGGATTTATATAAATTTTTACAAGAGAGTAATTACTTTTGTAATTTATCACTAGAATCAATTGCTTATATTATTACTATAAAAGATATAAATAGATATAAAAATTTATGGGAACAAATAAAAAAAAAAGATTCAATCAAAATAGAGTTTAATATTGGTTATCATGATTAAAGTTATAATCAATAATAAAAAAATATAAAATATCACATTCATTAAAATTTTTATTGGTAAATAATTGTTTATAATTAATATATTCTTCATGAAAATTTATATTAGGTAAATAAGGTAATTTTAATATAAAATGAAATTTGCTTAAATAACTAGATATTGCTAATAGTATTTCTAATTGTAATTTATTTTTTATAATATGTTTTGAGTCTAATAAAATTGCTTTTAATAGATACTCGCTCGGAATTTCTGTTTTTAGTTTAAATGAATAAGATAATATATTTCTTGAAATAAAATTTTGATTATTATTAATACTATTCATAGACCAACCCCATTGCCAAATATTATTTTTTTGTTTATAAACACCAACATTTTCAAATGCTGAATCTAATAATAAATTTTTATTTGAATCAAAAAATTTTATTCTTGGTGTTAAATTAGGATTATTATCTATTTTAAAATATTCAATCTTTTTAATAAAATTTAATATTTTATATTCATAATTATCGTGTTCTTCCATAGCTGTTTTTATTGTATTAAAATAAATATTTTTATCCATTATTAATTAATAATTATATTTATTTTTTTTTTATTATATTATTTATGTTAAGAATATCTAAATTTTCTAAAATATTTGTATTTATTTTTATTGCTTCTTTCGTAAATTCTCTCTTTTTTTTAACTAAATTATCAATTTTTATTATAGGAGGAAATCCACCTAAATTAATTTTATAAATATTATTATCATCATTCATCTAATGTATATAAAATATTATAATAAAAAAATAAAAATTTATTTTTTCAAAATTCTATTGTTAAATCATTTTTATATGATATATTAATATTATTTTGATTATTATTATTTAAATTATTTATTTTTGAAAAATTACGATTATAACTATATTTTCTCATATGATTTATATTACAACATTTACCCTTATTTTCACATGAAAATCTAATATATTCTTTATTTGATATTTCACCTATATAATTTATATATAATAATCTATGTAGTGCTATTTTTTTTTTATTAAAATAAAAATTAATATATGTACCCTTCGTTTGATTTTTTTCATTTGTGACATAACCATTCCATAACGAACAATCTGTGTCATGGAATATTGAATTAGTTAAAAATTTACTTATTCTCTTCATATCACCATAATTCAATTTCTTATTGGAATTTATATTTTTTATTTGATTTAATAATAATTCTTTTAAAAAGTCATTTGATTTTAAATCTACATTCTTAGGTATATCATCGTTATTATCATGTTCTTCAATTTCATCATTATTTTTATCTTTTTTTTTTATATCTTCTCCTTTATTTAAATTTATATTTTCTATAGTATTATTTATTTTTTCTATATTATTTGATTTTTTTTTAATATCTATATTCTCATTAATATTAATATTTTTAATTTTTTTTAAAACCATTTCATATAAATAAATTAGATATTTTATAATTTTAGCAATAAATATAAACGCATTAATGGGTGATAAAATTTATTTATAGTATAAAACGTCTACCATAAATGGATAAGTTGAATTTTGATTAAATTCCATATTTATACATATATTTTTAGATATTAAATAATTTTTAGTTTCATCCTTGTTATCAATTATAATTATTTTATTATCTATATAATATGCTGGAACTCCATTAAACAATAAAACTATAGGTATTAAATGAATTTTATTTAATATAAATAACTCTAGTAATCCATAATTTGTTTCTAAATTATTATCAATTATACTAATTATATATTTATTTATTATTAATCTCCTTTGTGTTTCATAAGAAGCAATTAAAATATCATTTTTAATAAAATGAGAACTATCAAATATAGGATTATTAAAAATAGTTTTAATTTTTTCATCTAAATTATATAAAAAATATATATTTGTTGGTAAATTTAACCAATCTATTATTATTGATTTAAACATATTAATTAACTCATTCTGTAAATTACTATAATAACCCAAATTTCTTATATTCGGTTCATATAATACATGTTTATGCCAATAATATCCATTAGCATATGCTCTAAGAATTGAATTATTGTATGGTATTATAACTTGAGTATAAGCATCTTTAATATCTTTTAATGGATTCTCTAATTCCAATTGTTGATAATCAATCTCATTTTTTCTATTATAATATCTTCTACCTATTCTTGGTATTTTTTCCTTACCTAATAAATCTCCTAATATTTTAACCAAATTCTTATTAGTACTCTTAATAATTTTTTGCCCTGGTCTCTCTGTAAAATTATTATAATCAACAATATCTTGAACGTAATAATTCTTTTCATTTAATATTTCATATGCTTTAACATCTATTTCAACTATCTCATTTGATAATTTTTTTATAAATTCAAATAATAAATTTTGTGTTAAAGCAAAAGAACATTTTGAATTATGATAATTACAATGAGGATTTAAATTACATTTATTTTCATCTAATTTTTCACATAACACCCTTTGATTATTTATCTTATAATAATCAATATTTGGTATATCTTCTATTATTTTAACTAATTCCGGTCCAACTATATTATCCTTATTTATTATTTTACCATTCAACTTTGATATACTTAATTTTAAGAAATAATCTTCAATTTTATTTATATTTTTCTCTTCTAATAATTTTTTTAAATCTTCTTTATATGATTTATTTACATTCAAATTTATAAAATTACTTATTTCAAATTTAAATAATTCATAAGCCTCAGTTTTATATTTATTAAAATTAACATTTTTAATTCGTTCATCAATCTTTAAAACATCATTCTTATTATAATTTTCTAATTTTTGATCTAGTTCATAATATAATGGTCTATTGTAATATAAAATATTATTTTTATCTAAATGATTTTTACTCATCTCAATAGTTTTAATTGGAACTAAATCATTATTTGATGTTACAATACCTATTATATTAACATTTTTCTTTTTATCTATATTATCATAAAATAATCCAATTGGTTTAATATTTATTTTTTTATTTGATAATTTAAATATTATTTCTAAATTTTTATTTGTTGTTTCTATGTTTTCTAATTTAATTTTGGAAAAACAATCACCTTGTTTTGATGAATTCTCATATGTATTAATACATATAGCGTTTAACTCTATTTCCATACCAGATGGTATAACTGGAATAATAGTGTTATTTTTCGTTATTATATACTTAATCTTAAATCGTGAATCAAAAACTTGATGTATTGGTTCATATTCATTTTTCTTTTTATTTTTACTAATATCTTTTAATATTCTATATGCTTCTCTAGCTGTTACATTCGTTTTTAAATTATCTATATTAATATCATTAATTGTTTTAATAAAATATTTTCTTATTTCTTCAATTAATTTTGTATCTTTTTTTTCTGATGAAAATATTTTTTTTATTTCTATATTTTTACTATCTTTATCCGTTTTTATAACTTCAACAAATGGATAATATATTTTACCATCTCTAAGCAAAATTATCAAGTCTTTTTTTTCTAATAATTCATAACAATAATCAGAATCTATTATCATTGTTTTATCAACTTCTAATATGTAATCTTCTTTTATTTTCTCCTTTTCTATACCCGCACTTATAATCGTTGTTATTTTATTTAATACTATCGGATATATACCCTTCTTCGTAAATAAACCCTCTATTTTTAATATATCCTTGAAATATACATAATCTATAAATTCATTGTCATTTAAAAAATTTATAAAATCTCCTATCTTATATTCACTCCTTATATCACCATCATTTAATGTCATGTAATACTTCTCCTCAACATCCTGTTTTAGAAAATTTATTATATGTTCTTTAATTTCCTTAACCGACATGTTTAATACTTGTGATAAAGTATTCAAAAACGAATAATCATCCTGTTTTACTCCTAACTTAAAATAAAATCCATCCGTTTTTATTAAATAATGATTTTTTATTTCCTTACTCTTATTAAATTGATAATTTGTAAATATATCTATGTATCTTGGTAAATAACCTATCCTGTTTTCTGATATTTTATTCGTATCTTGTAATATATATAATATATCACCTTGGGCAAATGTTTGTGTTATCTTTTCATCTGTTTTATTCTGTCCCATACACCTTTTATAAAATTCTATCTTTTCTTTATTATCTTTTATTAATGGATCCTTCTTGAAACAACATGGCATACATTCGCCAAATGGATTATTTCCTTTTGTTAAAAATCCTACATATGTATGTTGACCGTTATCTTCCGGATTACACGCATAATATAAATCAGTTCCAGAATTTTCATTCATATCCTTAACCTTAATCGCTCTTAATATTATTTCACCACTCTTTTTTTTTCCCTTTAGTATAACTTTTTTCTCATATTCTCCAGTTTTTTTATTTAATACATATCCTTTCTGCACTAATTCACCTATATTCTTCTGATTGTATAATTGTGGTCTTCTTCTTTTATCTTTTCCTGAATTTTGACATGATCTAGACCAAGGATTTTGACCCTCTTCTGGTTTAAATCCTAATCTTTTTTTATCTATTTGTATCATCTTTTTAATCTCTTTAACCTCTTTTTCATAATTAGCTACTTGATCTACTTTATGTCTTCTTTTAGCAATATTCGTTAAATTTTTTAACTTTTCTCTTATAAACTGTCTTTCAGGTTTTTTTAATAGATAGGTATCACTATATAAATATATTAATATATTCAAAAATAATATCATTCTTTCTAATTGTTTTTGATTTTTAGCTCCTGAAATTCTAATTATATATTTTTCAGGAACTCTACCTTGAATATCTATTCCTATACCCGGCTTTTTAAATTTAGGAGCTCCTTCAATACCACTTCTTATATTTTTACTCTTCTTCAAATTAGGAAATTTACTTCTTACTATTAATAACTCTTCTCTTGCTTTTTCAGGTGTTATATTAAACTGTTTTGATATTTCATCTATTAATATATCATCCTCTATTTCCATACTTCGTAAATATGATAATATTCTCTGTTCTATTTTAGCATCATTATCATAATCACTATCTCTTTTATATCTTAAATATGTTCCATACTTACTCTTTTCATCTACATAAACCCCTTTTGATAATCTTTTGCTTGGCTCAACTACCATTGATACATAAGGAAAGAAAAATCTAGAAAATTCTGATAAATCATTGTGATTTATTAATTTATTTGTCGGTAATTTAAATTTTTGAATACAATTTATAAATCTAAATCTAAATTCCCAATCTTCAGGAATTTTAATATTTATTTTCTTTGGATGATTTACTAATTTTTCATTTATCTTTATAATTAATTCTTTTACATACTCATATGTATCTATTATATCATATATATTGGCGTTATCTTCTTCTTTCCATTGTGTTTTATATTCAACTCTGCCAACCTCATTTATATTAATTGCCATAAATTTATTGTTCTTTAGTTTCACTTTAAATGATATACCATACGGTGAATTTTCAAACCATTTTGTTAACAAGTCAACATTCTCTTTGGTTTTTGTAAATTCATACATGTAATTCTCATAATATTTAAATATTAATTGGCCGTCTGGCATTTGATATTGTATAAATGAATATTTGTCATCTGGTGTTATATCATTAAATATACGAAATAAATCTAATTTTGGTAATATAATTGTTCCATATGCCACAGTATCACTTAATTTATCTAAATTTTCTATATTAGCTTTTTCTAAGGTATTATCTGATATTATCAAATTAACATGAATAAATGTATTTATTATAAAATTACCATCCGAAAATAATTCTTTATACTCTTTTTGTTGATCTGTCTTTACTATATCAACTATATCCATTATTTCACGCTCTATTAATACATCATTATATATCGTCTCAAATGAATTTTTTATTCTAACATCTTCTACCTTGGTATTGTTATTTAAATAATCTATTATACCACTAAAATCTTCCTGTCGTATTCTCGGAAAATATAATTTTAAATATGTATCCTGTAAATTTGTTATTTTCTCGTCATTTACTTTATAATTTAATCCTAACTCATTGTATATATCAATCATAAATATCTCATCGTTTAATATGTAATTCTCATAATCATAATATATGTGACTCTCTTCATCTTCTCTTCTTATTTTACCTGCATAACGTTTAATTGAATCACGCAACTTTTTAATATTACCTTCCATGTTTTCATAATTATATAAAGCTATCGGTTCAATATCATAATTTAATAACTCATTCTTTTTCATCCATTTATAACCTAATGCTACCTTCTCTATCTTACTGTTTATTAAATATTCAGACCATAAATATACTCTTGATGGAATTAAATAATTTTCTTTACCAAACTTTTTATTATTTGTTATACTACTTGTAATCTTATTCTTAATCATTTTAATTGTATCATCTTTATACAATATTTCTGTATATATAAATTTCTTTTTATACACTCTTGATAAGTCATCATTCTCTAAATTATCATCTTTTTCATCACTTAAACTAACCATGAATTTATCCTTGTTCTCTAATATATTCTTATTATCAACTATTTTTGATAACATATCAGATGTTACCTGAAAATTCTTGTCTACTACATCCGCCTGATATATTTTCTCTATTTCCTCCAAATTTATCTCAGCATCCTTATCATCATCTGTTATCTTTTCTAAATCTGAAGCTATATCTATATCTTCGTCTGTTTCTTGATCTTTCTCTAAATCTATAGTATCTTCATCTAAATCTATTATATTTTCTATTTCTTCATCTCCGTCATCTTCCAATACCTCGTCTTCTACTTCTTCAACCATCTCATCAGGATTTTCATCATCATCACCTCCTACTTGTTGTATAATATCTTTACTAACATCGTATAATATATTATTGGATTTTTTAGTTGTTTTTGTAAAGTTTAATTCTTCAATATCTTCTTTTTCTAATTCTATCTTCTCTAATTTTTTACCCATCCTGACTTTGTATTCAAATTTAACTAATTCCGCATATGAATAATTAACCTTCTTAAATATAACATCAGATTTAAATGTATTTATAAATTTTATTAACCAACTCTCCTCAAACTTATCTAATATTACTCGCTTTATATCACTGTTGCTTTCTATCTTGTTTATAAAACCACTAATGTGATATTTATTATAAAACTTTGCTATCCAAAATTCACCAAAAATTCTTGATAACTTTCTCTCCTCATCTATTGTTATCTCTTTTAATGTTTCGTATATATCTAAATTTTTTATCCTCTCTAATATTGATTTATATCTAGCACCTATTAATCCTACATACACAAATATCTCATATTCTATCTTCCTATTATTATTTCTATACTGATATATTATTTTTATCGGCTCAACCTTGTTCTCTATCTTGTCATAAATATTTCTTACTATATCTTCACGCTCTGTTAATCCAATTTTTTTAACTTCTTTTTCTTTATCTTTCTTACTATCTTTCTTACTATCTTTTTTATTATCTTTCTTACTATCTTTCTTGCTATCTTTCTTGCTATCTTTCTTACTATCTTTTTTATTATCTTTCTTACTATCTTTTTTATTATCTTTTTTATTTTTTATATTTTTACCAGCATATTGTGTATTTAACATAAAATATATATAATAAGTTTATAAAAAATTAAATGAGTTAATTTTTAAGTTTAAAATTATAAATACAATTATATGGAAAAAAATTTATCAAATTTTGAAAATATTAAAGCTAATACAATTAAAACAAAAAATTTAATATCAAAAACTCTTTCAACAAATTTATTAGAATCTAATATTAATGTTATTGAAGATAAAGCTTTTATAGGATTTACAGAAAAAGACCAAGAAATTATTAAAAATTTATCATCTAATAATAATAATTCACTCTATGTTAAAAATAATATTAGTGCTCTAAATTCTATTTCATGTGGTGATAAAATTTATATTGGATATACAGACTTTTCAAATCTTAATGCTGATACCAATTTACATGTTAAAGGTGATTCTGAAATTAATGGTAATCTTTATGTTTATAATGATATAGTCGTTAATAAAAATTTATACACTTGTTGTAATCTTAATGTAGGTTATGATGATATTGATACTATTAATGATGACTATATACTTAATGTAAACGGACAATCATTATTTAAAGATAATATTTATGTCACCAAATCTATTCTTATTGAAGATAATATCGTTGCTAATAAAGAATCTTATCTTAATTCTATATTTCTTAATACTAATATAAAACTTGATAATGAAACTATTGATAATATTACTATTAATTCTCTCTCCTCTGATGATAAACTATTACTCGTTAATAATATCATTAATTCTCTAAATAATCTTAAGGATTTCACTTTTAATGGTATAGCCTATAATAATGGCGATGATACTTTTAATAATGGTATAGCATCTGTTTCTAAAAAAATTATCGTTAATAAAAAAAAATATTATGTTTTTTTACTCGTTAATTTTATTACACATCCAAAAATTAAAACTATTATTAACCCTATTTCAGATTCTCTCACTATTATTGACGCTGATTTTAATAAAATAGATTTAAATAAATCTTCTCCTAATCCTGAACTTAAATATGCTATTATACCATATGTTAAACCTAATATTAATATTGAAAACTTTAATAAAAAAAATAAAGATATTAATTTATCAGCCAAAACTTCAAAAACTTCATCTAAGACTGCTAATTCTTCATCCAAAAATACTAATAATAAAAAAATTAATAAAAAAAAATTTAATATGGGATTCCTTTCAAATCTTAATATCTTCAATAAACTAAAAACATTAACCAATAAATTTTATTTAAAAAATGATAATAATACTGATGATTCATCGGATGAATACGAACAAATTAATTAACCTTTTCTCTTATATATCTCTGCATCCAATATCCATCATCCATTTGATACCATTCTAATTTATCAGCGTAATCAGCCCACCATTTACCATTCCTCATAATCCAACCAATCTCTCTATTCGTTTCTCTATAATCACCATTAGCAAGATTGATATATCTTTTCCTGCTATGTCTTTTACTTCTATTATATCTCCTCATATCTATAATTATTTCTTATATACTAAATTTCAATTTTTTTGCTAATTTTTATAATTTTTTTTATTATTATAAATTATTATGGAAAGTTTTAAAGATAGTATAACTATTTATAAATCAATTTATTTACATTTTTTAGATGGACTTATAAATACAACTTCTGGAAGCAATTTTAGAGATATATTATTTACACTAGATTTAGCTGGTTTTTATGAAGAAAATCTTAAATTTGCTAAATTACAATATTATAATAAATTTTCAATAATAAATTTTTATAATCAAAATTTAAATTTTGATGAAAATTTATTTGTTATAGATTATACAAATGATAAAATATATCATGCCCGTGATTACAATACAGAAACTGATAAAAATTATACTGATATACCCGAAGATTCTCTAGAACAAATTAATTGGGATTACGATCATTTATCATATTTTCAATTCTGTATAATTCCTATTTCTTTTAATAAACATCAAACAACAACCATTATTTTTATGCATGGGGATTGTATGTATTTATATATTTTAAATACAGGATTAGATATGTATTTCAACGGTGAATCAACAAAAATAAACGATAATTTTATTTATAAATTAACGAAAGGAATACAAATATGTAATGATATTTTTGATCCTGATAAAGTTTCTACAGCATTAGAATTTATAAAAAACTTCTTTTATATAAGCTTTTTTTATAATTATATAGAAAAAAAAAATTATCTTTATTGCGATGCTGATAATTTATATTATTTTTTTGAAGAAAATTTTATAGAAAAATTAAAAAAATTTAAATTAATATTAGGAGATACTTTTAATATAAAAATATTTAATTATAAAGGTAAAAAAACAATAGATGAGATTATTTGTTATGTTGATGAAAGTAAAACAAAAAAAGAAAGATTTTATGATATAATAAATATATATTGGGATGTAAATTATTATATATTAATATCAAAGTTTTTGGATAATTTTAAAGAATATAAAATAGGAGATATTATAACAAATATAACAAATTATGATGATAAATGTATACCAAAATTAAAAATTAATGAAAATTTAAAATATGATTTTTTAAAAAAAATCATTTTATATAATTATGATAATAATATATATATATATACTCAAGAAAGTGGTTCATGCACTTGGTATTCTATTTATTTTTCTTTATTATTATTTTATGCAATAAAAAAAGAAAATAATTATATTAAATTTATTAATAAAATAAATATAAATTTTAGTAGTTACTTATTAGATTTATTCAGTACTAAAAATTTTAAATATGAATTTCAAAAATTACGTGATATTGAAAATATAGAAACATACTATTATTATTATATGCTAAAATTATATAGTAAATTTGTTGATATTCAATTATTTGATAATAAATTATTATATGAACAACAAGACATAAAATATAATACTATCTTAAAACTTAAAATAGAACAAAATATTTTTATGGATGATATATATTATTATAATTTTGATAATTACTATGATTATGATGAAAATTTTAATGATATTAGGGATTTAAATTATAGATTACTTTTAAATTTAAATAAATCTACTAGTATTAAATTTAATAAATTTTACTTAACAGCATACTATATTTATGAAAAAAATAATTTTTTTAATCCATGTATTGATGCTAATTCAATAATAAAACAATTAATGATATTTTTAGATATAGATGAGTCTACACCAATAATAAATAATATAAAAAATTATTTATTATTATTTGAAAATACATATAATATAAAATATGGTATGGAAAAATATCCTTCATACATAACTTTTTTTATACCAATTATTCTATATATTGATAATAATTTAAATCACGAATTAAAATTAAATTTTAATGATGGAAAAGAAAATTTATTTAATTGTTGTTTAGTATTCTTTAGATTTTATTTATTAATCAAAATCATAGAATTATGTAATCAATATACTACTGAAGATGATGATAGATATTATACAAACTTATTTAAAATGACTGTAATAAAATTAGTAGATATAAAACATCCTCCTGAACTGATTAATTTAAAACTAAATAAAGATTTTCAATTTGATTTTGAAATGGATGATATTTTTAATTTTTATAAGGTAAATTATTATAATAATGTAAAGATTAATCAAATAAATTTTATATTGGATGGTTTTGAAGAAAAATTTGATATTTTATTGGATATTGAAGATTTTTTTTTACAAAATCCTGTTCTAATAACAAAAGAATTTTTAATTTATAATCTGCATAGATATACTGAAGACCAAAGATTAAGTTTAATTCATTTTTATAGTACATTAATTTATAATTGTGATGATATACATACTTATTTAAATATTTTCTATATATTAATATTTTATGCTGATAATTCTAATTTATATTTTAAACAATGTACTAAAGAATTTTATGATTTTGAATTAAATTTAATAAATTTAAAAAAAGAATCTGTGAATGAAAAAATATTTTATGATAATATTATTAAAAATAAAGATAACTTTTATAAAGATGAATTTTATATTATTCCTGATTATAATTTTAATGATAAAAAAATTAAAGATACTTATTATGATAAAGTTGAAGTTAGTTGTAGTCTATTTAATAAACAAGTTGTATTATTAAAAATGATGGAAGAAAATGATGATACTTTTGATATTTATCGTGTTATACAAAAAAATTATATCCAATATATTTGTAAATTAATTTCTAAGGAAGATGATATGTTAGATTTTAAATTAGTTAAAATATATTTTAATGGCAATGAAGTCTTAAATTATGATTCAATTATTTATCCATTTAAATATATTATACCTATTACTGATTTATATTATATATATCAACAAGATTCTATGTTTAATATAGCATATGATATTCAATTTAAATTTGATAATACAATTTTAGGATTAATAAATATCAAAAGAAAAATTTATAATTTTGAAATTAATAAAAATACCCAGTTTTTTCTTAATAAATTTATATCGGATAAAGATTTAAATAATTGGGAAAATTTATGTAGTGATCTACAACTAAATAGTTATAATATTTTATATGTTAATTTAAATAAAAAAAATACTAATAGTTCTGGGTATAGTATAAATAACATAAGATATCCAAATATTTTTAATTTTGATAAACATATTTTATTTAGAAAAGAAATTGAATATAAATTATATGATTTTAAATTATTAGATGTAGATTCATCTTATTTTGTAAATTTTAATATTGAAAATTCTGAGGATAAAGAATTTTCAGAATCATATAAAAAATTATTATTTAAAATAAGTAATTGTAATTTTAATTTTTCACCAAAATGGATAGAAAAGTTTAAAATAATAAAATCATATCTTAATTGTAAAATAAAAAATTTTACTAATTATATTAAAGATATTAATTTTTCAGAATTATTAATAAATAAATTTGAAATTTTACAATCTTATTTATTAAATATAAAAATATCAAATTTTATAGAAAAGTTATTAGAAAATTTTCATGAAGAAAAATTTTTATGCTCGATAATCAAAAATTATAATTTTTTATTTGATACAAAAAAAAAATCTTATAATTATTTGTTTGAAATAATATTTGAATTAATTTATGGTAATGAAATATTAAATGAACAAATGGAAAGATATAATGTTATGATTGAATCTTTTAATAATTATAATAAACCTATAATAGGTGGATTTATAGAAGACGAATTAAAAGAAAATTTAAGTAGTTTAATTGATGTAAAAAATAATTTTGTTTATAATCAAAAAAATTTATCAGTATGTGATGGAGATTACTATCAATTGCATCATTTTATGATGGGTAAAGGAAAATCTACTGTTATTACACCTTTATTATCTCTCTATTTAAATTTAATTAAAAATCAGTATATATATATTATTGTTCCTAAACATCTAGAAGAACAAACCAAAAAAATTTTAAATGATTATTTAAATATTTTTCAAGTACATAATATTTTTATTAAATCGGAAGATCAAATAAAAAAAGATTTTTTAGATAAAAATATATATATAAATAAAATACATAAAAATACTGTATTTTTAATTGATGAATTTGATAGTTTGATAAATCCTTATAAAAGTAATTTTAATTTAGTTGAACAAAAAAGTATAGAAACTAATATTATAAGTAATGTTATTAAAAATATTATTATAAATAATAAAGATAATCTAAATGATATTAATAGAGATATAATTTTATCCTATATTCCTCATATAATTAAAAATAAAGAATTTCTCGCTGATAATTTAATTTCAATTATACACCAATTAAAAAATGGTCAATTTAAATATAATATTCATTGGGGTATAGATTCAGAAAATTTATATGCAATTCCATTTAGAAATAAAGATAAACCCATCAAAAATTCATCATTCGTTTCATGTATTCGCACTATTTTTTTAACATACTATTATTATATAATTTTAAATGATTATAAAATTGATATAAATTTATTTAATTTTTATAAAAAAAATAAATATTTAAAAAAATTAATAAAAATAGATGAAAATATTATAAATATACAAATAATTAATCAAAATTTAGAACAAAATGAATCACTTAGAAATAATTTTTTTATTTATTCATTTACAAAAATATTAGAAAATATTAAATTACCTGAAAAACATTACAATACATCTTTTATTGATATAATAAATATTGATTATGTATTTAAAATAGGATATTCAGGTACAGTTAATATTACTTTACCAAAATTAAAAAATAAATATCAATTTAGTGAAAACTGTTTATTTAACGATGAAGATGAATCTACTAATATAGAATATGCAATCAAATCATCAATAATTGTTAGTATAAATTTAAATTTATATGAATTAAAAGATTATGATGCTTTAATTGATGTTTGTGGATATTATTACAATGAACTAAATTATAATGTTGCATTTAACATATATAATAAATTAAAAAGAAATGTTATTTTTATTAATGAAAATGATGATAAAATGATTATTAAAGATGGAATTTTATTAAAATTAAATGAAAATATAAAGTATGAAAAACCATTTTTTTATTACGATCAATCACATATAATAGGAATTGATATTAAACAAGATAATTATCCAATTTTACATGGTTTATGTATTATAGATAATATATCTACATATACAGAAGTGGCTCAAGCTATTTTTAGATTAAGAAAATTAAATTATGGACATTATATATCATTTTTATTAAATAAATTTAATCTTAATAATACTACTGAATTATTATGTAAATTAAGATATAATGAAATTAATTTTATGAAACAACAATTTGATATGCTTAATTTACAAGCCTTAAAATCAGATATAAGAAAAAAAGATGAATTTTCAATTAATAATTATGAAGAAAAAATATTTTATTATTTTTTTGATGATGTTAATCAAAACCCTCTAAATTATATTTTTTTAAATACTGAGGATTTAGAAAAAATTAATTTAGAAGATTATTCTTTAACCCAAGAAAAAGTTAAAAATATAGTATTTAATCTTGATTTTCAAATAACAGAAATGCAGTATCAAGTTAGTAATCAGGAAAATATACAGACACAAATGCAATTAGAAACACTTACTGAAATAACTAAACAATATAATTCAAGTATAGAAAGAAATATAACAAAGATATTAAATATATTAAACGAAATTAAGAAATATAAATTTAAAAATTTTGAATTTATAAAAAATATAGACACTCAAAAAAAATATGAAGAATATACAATTAAATTAAATGATCTTATATCATTCTTACCAAATATTTTTTTTATTAATTTTGAAAGTCCAAAATACTGTGTAAATCTATATAATAAATCATTCAATATTGATATAATTTTTATGTACGTACATCAAGTTAAGAAATTTATTTTAACTCCAAAATATATGCTATTTTATTTGTATGATGATTATATTTTTTACGATTTAAATTTTAATATCATTAATATAAATAAACAAAATTTTCACAATGCTGATATGATTAATGAAATGGAAAATAATTTTTTTACTAAAATAATTACTAATAATTTTACAAAGGATGAATTTAATACTTTAAAATGTTATTTGGATTTAATTAATAATGGAATTACAAAAAAAGTAATAAGAATTTATTTATTAACAATTATTTATTTTTATAAAAATGCAGATATGTTTAATTATTATATTAATGAATTGATACCATATTTAGATTCACATATTGAAAACATTATTAAAAATTTAGATTTAACCAAATATAATTGTTTAATTAGAGATTTTATTAATCTATCTACTAAAAATTTAGAAAATTTTAAATATAAATACTTAAAATATAAAAAAAAATATTTAAATTTAAAAAATTAAGTATGTAAATTTTTATAATATCTCTTCAAACTCATCTAATCCTAATAATTCATTATTTTCTATATTTTTTCCAGTAATATTAACTTTATCTATAATACTGCTCTTATTTTGTTCTATAAAATCTTCATAATTAACACCAGTAATATTATTAAATCTAAAATTAGCCTTTATAGAATTATTCTCATTATCATGTAGTAAATAATAAACATTTAGTGTTCCTTTCCTACCATATCTTTGAGCTCTACCAATAATTTGCTCTTCCATTTCACTACTAAATCTATGATAAATAATTAAATCAGTCGTAGTCTGTAAATTCATTCCAGCTCCAAAGTATTGTGCGTTTAACATAATAACCTGAACTTTCTTATTTTCATATTCATTAATATGCTTACTAATTGTAGATGATTGTCCTTTCAAAATATGATATGTAATACCAACCTCAACAAATTTCTTCTCTATTTTGTTAAATGTTTCAGTATAATTCGCAAATAGTAAGAAACTTCCATCCTTCTTCTTTTGTATAATATCTATTAAAACATCTAATTTGTCTTTTAATTCGTTTGCTTTTGATTTTAGATTTGATTTTTCAATCTCATTTTCAGATATAATGTGTAAATCATTACTACTAATATTTTGTCTACAATAAGGACATCTATTATTATGTAATTCTCCCATGGATACTGCTAAACAATCAAAACAAAAACATTTGTTGCAACAACTTACTAATACAGGCTTTGTTAAACTGTCTAAACAAACAGGACAATAATCATTATTTAATTCATATATACTTTTCTTAATATCCTCATATTTTGTTTCTAATTTGATTAATTGATTTTCTAAAAAACTAATCTTCTTATCTTTTTCTTCTTTATTATAAACCATCATCTTTTCAGCATCAATCTCAATCTTCTTATTTTTGATATTTTCAACTATATTCTTGGTTATTACTTGAAAAATATTCTCATTCGTATCAACATTACAATTTAATGCTTTAATCGCTTCATCTGTATTTCCCGCATTAATCATCTGCAATATTGATGGTGATATAAAGTTTTTAACTATATTCAATTCTTTAGGCGTTAAACAACGAATACATATCATATTTGGATCTGGTAAAACTATAGAACTCTCAATGTATTCATCATCATTCTTAATAATTAAATGTTTAATATCAAAATGTCTACTTGTTTCAAAGATTTCCTTGTAAAATGGACCTCTTCTACAATTATTTAATCCTGATGGTGTTCCTGTAATTAACCATAGAAAATTAAAATTTAAACACTCTTCCATCAATTTACTTAGTTTAATTGTATCTGCTTCATCTATGATACATCTGTTCCATAAAACATAATTAGAATACTCAATAAGTCTTTTATACATTGTATCACCAACCAATACAACATTAATATTCTTTAATCTTTCTGTATCTAAATACCATAATTCTTTATCTACTTCTGCGTTGTTCCAAGTCTTAACTTTAATAATCTTTTTTAATATTAATTCATCAATTTGCTTATTCATCGTAATTGTTAATACTTTTAAATTTAACGCTTTCTCAAAATTACTCTTCCATTGTGGAATTAATTTATGTGGAACAATAACCAAATTTGTATTTATTTTTGTATGTTCTTTCTCTCCACTAAAAGATATGTATTTACCTGTAATTAATTGTTTATCAACAAATTCAATTTTAGGTTTCATACTAATTAATGATACTATATCTAATGTTTTACCAGCTCCAACTTTATCTCCTAATATACCAACATTTGTTTTAATAGAAACATCTTTATATTTTACTGCTTGGTAATAATAACCCAACTCTAATTCTGGTATTTTAATTGTTCTATCAGTCTCTAAATCTAACATCCTTTTAACTATAGTTTTTTGATGGTTCATTAATTTAATATTTATATAAGGTGGTTGATTAATCTGTTCGTCATCCTCTGTAAGAAGAATAGGAATATTAACTGCCATAATATAAATATATATATATATATATATATTTATCAGCTTTAATAAACAAAATCAATTTTTTATATATAAAAATTTTTAATTAAGTAATTTTGGCTTACTAAATGATTCTAATAATACTCTTCTTCCATTATTATGATATTCCTTAATTCTACATTTCTCAGCCAAATTATGGTTTTCTTTTTTATTTTTACCTGTATCAGAATATTTTTGAAATGTTCTATATTCATAGGATTCTTGATTATCAGTGAACCCAGTATATTTATATTGATTACTGTTATATCCTTCTCTTGTTATATTTGTTCTAATAATATTAGTATATTTGAAATTATCATAGTTTTTTTCTGTGTCATTTTTAAGATTATTTTCTCTTGTTATAATATCTTCTAGCTTTTTTTTATTATCTACTATATTTATTTTAGTTTTAGATTGATCTATATTCAAATTATTTTTCCAATAACTGTCTATATATGAAGAACTACAATAGTTTTTATCAATATCTAACATCCTATATATATATATAAATTATATTTATAAATAAAATCAATTTTAATCATATAATCTTAAGCAATCCAATATTTTACAAACTCCTAAACAATCAATTTCATTGTATTTAATAATCTTTTCCATTTCTTCACTTTTATTTCTAAAATTAATATCAGTATAAATATTTTTAGCAATAACCATACTGTCAAGACCTGAATCTAAATCATCCCATTCTATTGTTATTAAGCCCAACTTGTTTAATTCATTACAAACTACTTTTAAACCATTGTATCCGTAAGTATTCTTAATAATGATAGGATTTACCAAATCACCTTTAATAACTCTATTCAAATCATACCAAGGTAATTTAAAATAAGATAAATTAAAATAAGATAAACTAAAATAAGTTCTATCTGTAAATATATTTAATTTTTTTAATAATTTATTATAACAAGAAACTTCTGCTTGACCGTAATGCCATAGTCTAATCGTTTTATAATAATCTTCAATACTTTGATTATCATCCTTAAACGATAACACAAAATCAATGAAATTAGTAATTAATTCTTCCTCATTCTTAATTTCTTTAAAATTATAATCAATAATTAGATTTTTATATTCCCAAGTTCCCCTAAAATTAAAACCAATACCAATCATATAAATAATATCACCAGCATTATAGGTTTCAAAATCAACAAAAAACTCTTTCTCTACACTTTCTCGCCAATTTAATATATTGTTATTTTCTGGAATTACAATATCTTTACTTTTTTTTTTGGTATTTAGCACTTTTAAAATATTATCAACATATAACCCTTTTTTGCCTTTTAATCCTAATATTGATGAATTTAATCTAGGATCATTATAATTATAAATACCTTTTTCATAAGCTCTTTGTTTTTGTTTTTTTCCAATAAAAGCTATCTTTGTTAGCTCTTTATCAATTGTAGCTCTAACCTGTTTAAATTTTTTAAAAGTATTGCTTACATATTTATTTTTCATATTGTTTAATATCTTATTATTTCTATAATGTAATCTTCTACTTCTTTCATCTTTTAAACTTTTAACCTCATTTAATGTATAAGCTAATTTGTTAATTATTTTACCATAATCCATTTCATTTGTTTTTTCATAACGGTAATCAATCTTTCCTAAAGAACCAAACGGATTGTCAATAATTATCTTATCTCCACATTTATATCGTTTCCCAAGTATAAATCCATATTGTGTTCGGTAATTTTGAATATCATCCAAAATATCTTTATACACTCTAACCTGAATTTTATAACATTCATAATCAGCTCTATTCCCTATATTTTCTCTGTCATTAATTAATATAATACTTCTTGCTTTAATATCAATGATGTAATATATCTTCTTTTTATTCCTTGTTGTGAAATTATTTAATCTTAAATCTTGTAAGATGTATTTTCGCAACCAATCATCTGAAACAATCAAATCTGGATAACCTGCTGTATTGTTCTTTACATTATATAGTAGTCCGCCAATTATAATATCATATTTAAATTCTAATATTTTATTTTTGGTAATCATAAAATGTTGTTCTTTATATTCATTATCTTTTCTGGTTTTGTCATATTCTATGTTGTAAAATAAATCAATTTCACCATTTGCCAACATCATCGTTTTAATACATTTAACTATGTTTTCTTCAAATATATAACCCTCCTCCATCAAATAATTATGTCCGCTACTGTTTAAAATATTACAACTTACACCACTCATACTCTTTGGAGATTCATGATATTTTATCACATCACAAATATTATCATCACGCATTGTATTAAACAATTGTGTAGCATAAATTGTTTTATCATCAAAACTTTTACGCCTATTAAGTATATTTTGTATCTTTTGTTTCATAGTATTTTATTATGTTATAATATATAGATAATTTTATACATTATTATATAAAATCAATTTTTATAAAAATTATTTATCTTCTGTTCTTTGCAGAAACAGACTTTTTTTCAACTACCGGTTCAACCACCTTTTCAATCTTTGATACAGGTTCTTCAAGTACAGATTCTTCTTGTTTTTCTAAACTCTCTTCCTCTTCTTCTTCATCTTCTTCATCTTCTTTATCTTCTTCTTCATTATCACTATTTTCTTTATCACTGCAAAAACTATCTAATTTAAGTTTAATTTTACATTTTAGTTCGGCATCCAATAAAAATAAACAACAATTTAATAAAACAGTTTTATTAAGAGTTTTTCTGTTACTGTATTTCACAATCATTAATGATAAACTAGTAATTTCATATTGTAAAGCAATCAAATAATAACATAATCTATTTTTAGCCTCAACATCAACCATTAATTTCTCACCATACTTTGTTTCTAAATTACCTAAATATTTTGATAAATTAAAGAATAAACTGTCATTGTATCTAATAGACGAACTATACTTACTCTTGTATTTTAATAAAAAGTCATACTTACTCGTTTCACTTAACATTAATCGTAATACTTTGTCATCTAATACATATAATCCATTTTGTTCGTTCTTAACTAAATACTTTAAACAATCTGTAATACATTCTTCGGCAACAATCATTAACGAAACAACCAAACATTGAGGAAAATTATTTAATTTAAATTCTTTATAGTTAATTTCCTCCAAATAACTTTTAAATTTTCTCTTTAATTGTGCTATAGAACAATACTCTGTTAATTTAAAATTATTAGATTTTTCCATTTAACTATATCTATTAATATATCCATTGTTTTATACCAATTTATTTGTTTTTTTTATTATAATTATAAATTATTTTATCAATATAAATATATAAATATGGTAAAAATAGATTATTATTCAAAATACCTAAAATACAAACAAAAATATCTAAAATTAAAGAATTTATAAATTGGTGGAGGTATTGATGGAAGAGCTGATAATATTAATCTAAATATTAATCTAATGAAAGCAGATAAAGAACAAAAAAAATGGATAACACAAGGAATATATGAAAATCAAACATTAGCATTAGATAAACCAATTAGAACTGTGATAAGTAATTGGTTTATGAAACAAAAAATAATTTTAACTGGAAATTTATTCGTACAGAGTGATCGAAACCAAAATTTTGATTTAACAAAAACCTTTAGAGAAAATATGTTATATAATAAAATAAAATTGGATAATAATTCATCGATCAAGGTATTATATGTAACCATATGATTAATTATATATAATTATAAATTATTTTATCAATATAGAATATATAATATGGTAGAAATAGATTATTATTCAAAGTACCTAAAATACAAACAAAAATATCTAAAACAAAAGAATTTACAAGTTGGTGGTGAAAATATTAAATTAACTATATTAGTTAAAAAAATTAATTTAACTCCAACTTCTGATTCTGATTTTACATCAATACAGTTTGATAATATAGAAATTGATGATTCTAAAAGTTTAAAAGAAATATTAGATTTTTTCTTAAAAGAAAAACAAATTACAATGGAATCTTATGCAGTTGATAAATTACAAAAAGAAGGAACTGATGGAACTACAAGAACTATAACTAAAAATTTAGATTTAACAAGAAGTTGTAAGTATAATAATATTAAAAATAATTGTGTTATTATAATCTCAGAAAAAAAAAAGATAAAAATTAATGTGCATGTTAAAAAAATTGATGAACATTATTCACCATCAGGCTATAGTAAAACAATGATTGAAGGTTTATTATTTAATAATACTGATTTATTACCTATGATATTTCATAGGTTAATTGAAATAGGTGAATTAAAGGGACCATTTATAGGTTTTAAATTTGAAGATTTTGAAATTAAAATTGGAGATAAATCATTAAATTTAAAAGAAAGTTTTTTAAGAAATGGTATTAATGATAATGATACTATTATTATTAAGGAAAAACCAAAATCACAATAATTACTGTATAAACAATAATTATTTACAAATTTATATAAAATTTATTTAGCAGCCTAAGAAAGGAGAGGTATTTTGTGCTTGTAATTCAGTAACATAGGTGTTGATTTGGGAAACAACAGTGTCTAAGATTCCATTGTAGGAGTTGGCGTTGTTTCCAGTTAATCTGGTCCAGTTGAAGTTAAGAACATAGGTTCTAGTGCATTTCTTGTGGCCGTTGCTGAATTTAACTTTGATAACATATAATCTATCACTGACTTGGCAGTCATCATCATTCTTTACTTTGCAATCCTTGAATTTGATGCAGTTTAAGGAGTTATTCTTTCTTAAAACGCAAAATAAGGTGTCAACAAAGTGTTCTAACCAGTGAATGTTGCCTTGGACGGAATAGTCAGCTACATGTCTAACATCAACATTGGGTTGAACTGCTAATAATTTGTTCTTGATAAAGTTTAACATTACCATGATTTCCTTGTTGGCACATAAAACATGCTTGCATTTCTTCCAGTTGCAGGCAAGTCTCTTGCATGTGTCTTTGCATGGTTTAACACATACTAATTTAGGATCACATTTGCAGTTGCATTTGCAGTCATAAGAACTGCAGCTTGAATTAGTGCAGGATGATGATGAAGAGCAGCTATCACTGGTGTAAGTGAAGCAAGAAGATGAAGATGAAGATGATGAGGAGCAAGAAGATGAAGAGTTAGTGTAATAGCAAGAAGATGAATAATAAGGAGAAGATGAAGAACTTGAATCACAAGAACAACCGGAACTTGAGCTAGAGCTAGAGCTACAAGAGGTTAATCCAGTTAAACTGATTAAACTTGAATCGGAACAGCTTGATTTTACCATATATATATATATATAACAAATAAAATTTTATAAATCCCCTTCAAAAAAATAAAATAATTTTTAGACGCACAAATTATTTAACAAAAGTTTCAATATCGCTTAAAGTATTATTATCTATATTATTTAAACTTTTCATATCATTATTATTTAATAAATTATCTAAACTATCAATTTCATTTTCAACAATTTCTATTTTCTTCTTATATTTTTTTTTATTTTTATTATCTAAACAAATATTTTTTCTATATATTTTATTATATTTATATAAATCTTTTTTATTTATAGTATTATCTCCTAATTTATCTGTTAATACTGATACTTTTTTATTATTATTTGAACCTCTAAAATTTTCTCTAACATGTCTTTTATCATTTTCCTTATCAAATCTATAAAACTGATTGTAAACAACTACAACAATTAATGAAATTGTTATTAATAATAATATCATCGTATCACTCTCCATTTATTATATTATATTTTTTATATAATAAAAAAAAAAATAAACCCTATTATAATTTATTTTTACAACTAATTTTTATTTTCTATTTAATTTTTATAGTTATATATAAATGGAATTTAAAAACGAACATATAGTTATGGGTATTATTATTATTATTACCGTTTTTTTTATAATAAATTATGATGTATATGTCTTACCTAAAAATGAGCCATTATGTAAACCAGTTTATGTAACAAAAAAAACTATTGATGATAAAATAATTAAAAAATTAAAAAATCCAAAAGAATCATTTACAATCTCAAAAAATAAAAAAAAAAATAAAACTTATGTTAAAGATGAAGAAATTGAAATAGATGAGGAAAAAGTTAATGAAATTATAGAAGAAGAAAAAGTTAATCATAATATAGAAGAAGAAAATGTAAATCATAACAAAAGTATTATAAGAAAGAAAATTATAATGAATAATATTATAAATTTATTACCTAAAATACCAACAGTTTTAAAGGATGAAGAAATCCATTCAATTATTAATCATATATCAAATATTTATTTAACTTCTACTACAATGGATCAATTTTATAATAATATAAATAATTCTGATAAAATATCATCTTCTTATTCTAGTTATGTTAAACTTATTCTTTATTTAATTGATAATTTTGATTCTTCTTTACCATTAGATTTAGAACCTAAAATTCACAAATCATTAGAACATAATAAACCTAAAGCAGAAAATGATGATAATATGTTTTTAATTTCTAATAGTAATTCACCTATTCATAATAGAATGATGCAACAAGCTAGTTTTATTCGTTAGTAAAAAAAGAAATTAAAATAAGAAAATCCTCCTCCATGTTGAACAGTTTTTTGTTCAGCAAAAAATAATGTTCCTAAAAGTGTAACACCAAATATAGCAGTTAACATATATTTTTGTAATGATGCATAATGATCTAATAATTCTTTTTTCTTTTCTTTTGTTAAATTATAATCTTTTAACATAAGTTTATATTCTGATGATTTCTTACTTTCATATAAAAAGAATATTGTTAATAATACTAATACTCCTATATTCCATGATAAATCTAATTTAGTTGTTAATATAAACCATACATATATTATTAAACTTGAAACGATTATGTTTAATTGTTGATTTTCAGTTGGTTCTACTCCTAATGGATTACCTATTATTGTCATTAATGCTATTATTAATATTAGTAATAACAAATGTTGGACCATTCTATTATCTTCAATCGCTTGTTTAAGACCTTTTGAAAATAAACTAGAACAATAACCACTTGCTAATATTATGTAGGTTAATAATATTACTCTTCCAATTGAAAAATTTATATCCATATTAGTTATAAATTTATATTATAAAAAAGTTTATTTACTTAAATTTAATATTCCATCTTTCTCAATTAAAAAACAATCCTCATATTGAATATATTTTATATCTCTTTTTTCTTTGTCTATCCACTCTAATGGTAAATGTTTTATAATTTTTTCTTTTTCTATTAAAGATTTAATTATATATTTATCATACTTTTCATGTGTTATATACTCATAAGGTAATAATTTAGTCTTCTCTTCTAATTCTTTTAATACCTCTTTCTCTTTATCTGTTAATTTATCTACATCATTTAATGTATCCCTATCTAATTCATAATGTGTTATTGGTAAAGTAATATTTTGAATCATTTTTCCATTTACATCAATTTTGTTTATATTTTTCTTATCAGGTATAAATACTTCTATAGCAAACATTTCACCTTCACTTAATTCATCCGTTTTATTTACAAAGTTCTGACATCCAGACGGTAAATGTGTTAATGGTTTATTTAATATAAGTTTTTTACCATGAACTCTACCGCATTCTATATTATGACCTCCTAAAAAATCTAGTGCATGATATCCTTTTTTTACTATATGGAAATATATTACTGTTGATATTGCCTGAACTTTAATTTTATTATTTTTTAAATATTCTTTTCTTATAAATTCTTCTGTTAATCTTACAATTTCTTTACAATCTTCTATCGCTTCTTGATTGATCTCACTAACATATTCGTAAGTTCTAGCACTATCTATAATATTTCCACATTCTTCTAAACCAATATCTACTTTAATTAAATCACCTTTTTTAAAATATTTCTTATTGTCTTTGTGATAGGAATCATGAGCTATAATTCCATTAATTGTTATACCTATCGGGAATGCCCTATATAGATTATTACTACACAAATACGCATCTATATATTTATATAATTCTTTATCACTTTTCATACTATTTATATTATCCTTAATAAGACACATAAGTTTTTTATGTTCCTCACCTAATCTTAATAATGTATTTTTATCAAATGACGCCATTCTTTAATTATATTAATATTTTATATTTTATATATTTTTATTGTTCTATCATCTTTTGAGATGTTCTAGATGGTTCTTCAACATATTTACCATTCTCTATTTTTCTATAAAATGATTTAACTTTGGGTGCTCCTTTACCATCATTTTCAATACTTTCTTCTTTCATATATCCAGTGCCATTATTATTTACATAGGTTCTACTGTAAGATTTTGTAAAACCATTGCTATTAGATATATTCATCATATTTGTTGTGGAATTATCTTCCATATTAAAATTTCCAAAATTTCTATGTAAATTATCAATTTCATTCATCATATTTGAAAAACTGTTATTAAACATAGATAATGGATGAAAAAATGGATTAATTAATTGATTATTTCTTCTTCTATAACTATTTTCCTCTTCTACATTCACAACATTATTATAACTATTATCTTCTTCCTCTACTATAGGTTTAGATTTATTTTCTAAAACTAGTCTGGCTGCTAGTTTATACTTTTCAAAATCTTTCTGTACGTGTTCCTGTTTGAAAAAATTCTCAATATATTTTTTAAGGTTATCTCTATTCATTCTATCAAAGTCATTTTGATTTAAGTTTAATGTGAGTAATGCTAAACGTAGACCAGATGACATTAAATATATATAATTATATAAAAAAATTTTTATATAAATTTTACAGAAAAAAATATTTATATTATACTAATTCTAAATTATCTTTATGTATAATTATAACAAACTTTTTTTTTATACGAAAATTATCTATACCATGCTTACTTATATAATTAACTTTTTCTTCTATAGATGGTTCTGTATCAGGATGCTTTCTCCTGAAAAAGTTAACTGCTTCATCTGGATATAAAAGTAAAATTTCATATTTATCATTTTCTAATACTTCAACAATTATTCCTAAACTATTATTAATTTCATTTGATTTCAAATTTCTAATTATAACTAAAGAACCTTGAACTAACATAATTTGAACTACTCCTTTGGTCCAGACATCTACTTCTCTTAATCTTTTTTGTATATTTTCATATATAGGTATTTCTTGATAAAATTTATCAAAAGGAATAATACTAAGATCATTTATTTTAACTGCCAATATTTCCCTTCTACTATCTAGAGGAGTGTAAAAATATAATTTATAAAAATTTGATCTAAATTCATTTATTATTTTTGACTTATTTTCAATTGATACATCAATATCTGTGCCTAATATTTTAGCATTATTTTGTAAAATATAATATAAAAACGCACTTTTAATCATCCAACATTTATTTTCTATAGTAATTCTATGTTCTGCTTTATAATTAGTTAAAGGTCTTTTTGTTATATGATCTGTTTCATTCGTAGGTTTTATAGTACATTCACCACCAAGTTGTTTAAGTAATTGTAAATATTTAGATTTGTATTTTACACCCTTGAAGATTTAAAATGGAACAAAATGTGATTCTTCAAGGTTTATCCATTTCAGGAAAATGTAAATTTTGAGTATGTTGTATCGTCAAA
>Ga0169931_10000958_pt1 | contig 47932 bp, 14 predicted proteins | sample Kivu_15m_20L_FD_129675 | JGI IMG/M metagenome (GOLD analysis project Ga0169931, IMG submission 129675) | Freshwater microbial communities from Lake Kivu, Western Province, Rwanda to study Microbial Dark Matter (Phase II) - Kivu_15m_20L... | ecosystem: Environmental > Aquatic > Freshwater > Lake...
ATAAATTTTTATGATATTAATCATCAGAAAATCACACACTATTTTTCCTTATCTACCTTCTACTTAAGCTTTTGTTTGGCTTACGCCTATGCCATTCTTCTTATTTTTTGACGTCTCTAGGTTTATTTGCGAGAATCTTCCTATAATTTAGTCATTACCTATGTGTTCTAGTATATTATTACAGGCTTTTTACTAAAATCTGATTTGATTGTTTTTTAGTTGGATTTCTACACTTACTTTATTTATTTTGTAGTGTTTTTAAATGATTTTTAGCTCATTTTATCATCGTTTAGTCCGTTTGTTAAACCAGAAACATCGAGTTAAGACGTGGTGTCTTACGAAAAAGACTAATTAAAACTCGCATTTTGTACCTATTAATAGTAATCTTTGACAACATTAAGTGTGAATTTTAAAGGACAATCAGAAAGATATGAAAGAGTCGCTTCAGATATATTCCTAAGCGAATGTCTGCGCATATAGTCTACTCTTTTGAATTGCTTTTAATGCACGTAATCAATTTATTCTGTGTTGTATGTCTTAACTTTGTAGTCATCTTCCAATAGTTCATAACTGATCATATATTTTAATATATTTGAGTTTAGGTCATTAGACGGAGTCGTTTAATCATTTTTTACTTTTTCTTAATTGTTCAAAAATTTAATACTTTAAATGGAAATCGTGAAAAATACGTCTTTTTATAGCAAATTACGTTGATTACTTATCTATATATTCTCTAGATCTTAAGTTTATTCATCTACTGATTCTTAGTCATTCTGCTTAACCAACTTGACAGGTGTGATTGATACATACATTTTTGCAATTAAAACTTGTTTATAGACAAAAGATATGTATCCTTAATATGAAAGATTGTAGAGAAGTACTTACATGGAAAGATAGGCTATTCCATGAGGAACATAGTCAACTGGATCCCAAAATGGATCTTTTGCCTTATCTGAGCGTTCATCTATGGCACGATGCCTACCTGGTTATGAATCTTGATCATTTTACAGATATTTTTAGTATACTTGTTCTGCTATTTCGAATCTATTTTTGAATACTTAAGCTGGCCATGTGTATATTCTTCCTTCTTAACAGTTTAAAACTGCAACTTTGATTTGAATATTGCATGTTCTCTGACTCTTGTTCATGTTGTACCCTTTAAGAATCTCTATCATTTCATAATGGCTGAAATTTCTGTACTAGAGTGAAAGTTTGACTTCGATTAATCTTTTCATATCTTTGGCGAGGAGATTAAATCTACGAATCATAGGAATCAAAACTAAAAGTTGTTTTTGAAGCTAAACTTTTTATTTTTTCAACAAAACTTTACGCAATTACTATGATTATCGCTTTCTTTTATGAATCTGCAAGTTACGCTCGTTAATTAAGTTTTAGTTATTGCACTGGATAAGCTGAGCTTGTAGCTGACGCTATATTTAAGCCTATCTTCTTTACTAGGGTGTCATCTGATTTTTCTTTTTCTTCTTTTTCACAGGTTTTGGTGACTTAAATATTGCTTTTTGCGTTTCTTTACTATTAGAATTTTAATTATTGTTATTTTTGAATTCTTCATTTTATTTTACAAAATCTTCTTTTTAAAGATTTTTTTTTACAGATGAGTTTGATGGTTATAGTTCTAGCTCTTTGATTCTCGCTTATAGAATTTTAATTTTTTGATTGAGGTTATCATCTTATCTGAGAAGTCCATCTAACCCCATGACTGAAAGTTATTGATAAGAAAGCTCGTTCTTTTATATTTAAGAAAAAGAAAGGTTATTAAATTTATCAGCCAATTACATCTAATTGAGCAACTTGTTGCTTAGTTATACTGAACTTCTTAGTTTTTTTAGTTAGATATTAGGAGACTAATTATTTCCACTTGCGTTTTAAGGCATTTCTTATACTTACATTTGAGTTTATTAATCAATCATTTAAGGTCTATTACGAAAACTTTTCTATAATATCTATTCAGGTTCAAATGTGAATCCAATCACTGATTATTTGCTTAATTTATTCAACTTATATTACATTATTTTAGCTGCAATTTACTGTTATTTTCTATTAGTAATGTTTAAGTAATAATCGTTGTTCTTTTGCGATAAGTGCAATGAGTCTTCGATATTGAACTGACTAAAAGATAGATTTTAGGACTTTTTATTGACTTTATTCAAAAAATTCTATGATATTATTTGAATATGCTATTGAGATATAAAACTTAGTTTTTTTATTTTTTGTAAATTCTAAAGTTACTAATTTTGACTATTCAGATACGCTTATAGTTACTACTGATCATTATCGTCATTATTTTACTATAAAAGAGATGTATTCATAGATTTATCTAAAGTAATCAGCTAAGTGTTTGTCGAAATCGATAAAAATTTGCCTATCATCGTATTAGTTTATTGATCATTTTTATCTATATTAATTTATGTGTTCACTTCGCAATGTACTAAAACTCTTTTTTGCATATTATTTTAGATATAATTTTAAATTTAATCTTCTTCTTAACTTTGATTCATTTAGTGTTTGAGTTGCTAATTTGCTAAATCTTTTTGCTTAGACTAAAAATTTATAGTAAAAAACTATGTTTGCATATTGATATCAGTTATTATTTATATGTTTGTGCTGTTAGAAACAATATTTTTTAAAACTTGAAAGTTATTTTATTAAAAAGTCATAATTTAGCTTGTGTTTACAGCTGTTTTTACTAATTCGAGAGGATTAAACTAAAAAGCCGTGGCATTAGGAGAGGTTTTGGTAAAATTTTGTTCGTTTAAAAACGAAATATTTTAATATTATAACTATGAAATCTTTTGCTATTTTTCAGTATTCACACCTACAGTCTGAAATTATTTGATTTTATCAAAATTTTGTGTATCTTTTTCATAACTCTATTTCTATTTATTAAGTTATTTTTGATTCTACTATTAATCGAGCAAAATTTATTCTTAACTTATAAGTAATTGTTAATCAGTTAAATTTTTAACTTACTCTGGTTAAATTTTTATTTAAATTATCTTTTAAAATTGCATGATTTTCATCGGAGAAACAGTAGGTAAGATCTTTTCAGATGCCTGCGAATATATAGCCAATTCAGGTAACTATGCTAGTATTTGTATGAAATGACTGACTTATATTTTTAGTTCGGGCTTGACTTATTGACTTTTTTAAGATTTTATGGGACTTTGCAGCTAGCTTTAAGAAAAAATATTAAGATTTAGTTATTTTGCTATTGATAATCGGTCATAAGATTCTTTTCGTAATGATTATTGGTAAGATTAGCGATTATTATAGTCATTTAGTAGAAGCTATTAAGCCAATTACTGCTATTTTAATTATTTTTGTGATATTATTTTTTATAAATCTCCTATTTGCTGTAAAAGATGTGCGAATTACTATGGTCCGATCATATTTTATTTTATCTTAGGTTTTGATTTGTACGTAAATTATTAAAGCTCAGCATCATCAACAATCACATCTGAAATGTATTTAGTTATGAAACTATCTTTAGGGCTTACCGTTTGTGAATCGTAGCTAGAATTTTTAACTTTATTTTGTTAATAATTTTAATCCTGAAAGTTTGTCAAGTTTTTATGTTTCTAATGTATGAATTATTAATCTTTTTCACAAAGTATTTTTATATTGTACAGTCTTCTGAAATGAAATAACTTTTTAATCTGTATTTTTATATTATCAAAAGACCCATTTTTATAATTAGTAGCAAACTATGCTTTACTTTTTTTATTTTGCTCATTTTAAATCTAATTTTCTTCTGCTATTAATAGAGTCTAGTTAATGCTTTATCGCATCGAATCTCTTCTTATTTCCTAAACTGTTTCATATTATTATACAAGAAGTTCTTCATCGTAATTGTTTTCTTGACGTGATAATCTGTTAAATGCAATTTTTTATTTATTATGTTTTTTGTCTTTCAAAAAATCAGCTTAAATTCCTATTTAGTTTGTTTTGTTTGATTTTCGCTTAGAGGGATCTTCAACATCTACAAACTATTCTATCAAAATTTATTGATTTTAGTCAGATTATAATAGCATACTTTCTCTTATCTTTTTTCTTCGATCCTTTTAATTTTGATATTTAGCTAGTTTTTGCTTGAGCTTTTATATCTAAGAAGTTTTATTCTTAAGAGTTTCAGATTATATCGATTTTATCATTAATTTTTATTGAAGAGAACTTTTTTCCATAACTTATTTCTATTTTTCAACTCTTAAAGTATGCAACTGATTCTTATAGTATTCTTATTTTTATTTCAATTTTTATTAATTTTATCTCACTAAATTATTGAATTCGCTTTAAATATCTATTAATTTTGTCATTATGTCTTTGTCGTTTTCAGTTTAAAAAAGTTTTTTTGTTTGATTGTAGGCGTTTGTTGAAGGCGATGAGTAGATATCTTTTAATGGTAGTCCTTTCAAACTATTTGAATAAAATAAATTCAAAGAAGTTGGAGATATTAGAGAGATCGCTTCCATTTATTGCTGTCGCTCATTAACTGCATATTCATAATCAAGTTTTTTCGATGGCTACTAATTTTTTTGTAGATTATTTTTGAACAAGAAAACTGAGTTTATTCCTAAAATGATTCTATCATTATGTTTTAATTCTTTCTTTTCATACACTGGTTTTCCATTCAATAAAGTATACTCAGCAGATGTCTATGATAAAGCTTAAATGTAATACTTGTCACCTCGACGAATGATTTTGGCATGATTCTATTAAATTCCCAGGCCACACAGTACAATTTTTGAGTATTATTACATCCCTTTTGCTGATTTTTTGTTATTTTTGTTTGTTATAAGGATATCATTCTAGCAAGAATAACGGATCTTATATGACAAAAGATCGTCTTAATTGAGATTCGTTATGAAAACTTGAGCTTTATTGTTAAGATCGAATGAAAGCTATGAAAATAGCTGAGAAGGATCCTACAGATCGATAAATTATGTCATCATCAGACTTTAGCAATCGTCTTATTAGATTTAATCAGTATTGATGGCAAAAGACTGAAGATTTTTGCGTATTTATTTTTGCACTTCTCTTATACTTGCTCTGACATTACTTCGCATCTATTTTTTCTAGATTTATCTTTAGCTAGATGTCGCCAAATCTCTACTATTGTATAAACTTGATTATTCTGGAGCATCTAACATTTTCTTTAAACGATCATTTTCTTAACGTAACTATCTAATAATTTTATCAACAGCACTTTAGTTGATTATTGGTTTATTTTTAATTTTTTTAGTCTGATCAGCGTACCTTAAAGTAGATAGAGTTTCTTCATAATTATCGTTAGCAGGGGAAATAGCACAGATCATTACGGTTTTAGAATTACCTCCTAAAGCACTTTAAAGAATTCGTGTTAAGGATGAATCACGATAAGGAACTTGCAAATTTTTACCTTTTCCTGTCGATTGCTCGGCTAATATTTCGATAACTCTGCCTAATGTATGTAAAGATTTGTTGATGTTGCTAGCCTCTTTAAGACGATCTTTGTTGCCTAAAATACCAGTTTTTGCTACTCGTTCACTACCTGCTAAATCTACTAAATTTATGCAACTTGTTTTCTTATTCATTTTACTTAATAAGGTATAACTTACAGTTTGTTGATCCACTACTTTTGTATGAATTCGATAAGCACAAGAGTGTGAGCTCTGGAGCTGTATTCATTCATTAAAGTTGAAGCGAGTGACCTTTGTTTTGACCCTTATTCCATTTTGGCTTATATATCCTCATAACTGAAGACCTGATGTTTAGTTAGCCCTTATACATAAACTCCTAAAGTTTTATTTTCTCTTATTTTCAGACCATTTGGTGGTCTTTTGGCAGTCGGAACGAACAAATCTTGAACTTTTTAGTTGTAAATTTCGATCATTGAAAGTGTTAGCTCATACTACATTTCTCCTTTTCTTTCATACTTTTTTATTCGCTTAAATATTTCCTAGCAGGTCATCGGAATAATACCTCTGTTTGCTCCATAGCCAATCATCGAGTATGATTTCCCTGAGCCTGTCTGTCCATAAGCGAACATACAGCAGTTATAACCTTGCCTGATTCTTACAAAAATTACCATGCATTAGCCAGCATTTCTCGGCCTATCAGATCATGGACTTTATCCTGATCGACATATTTGTCGCTAGTCGGTCGCATATAGCCATTTTCCATCAGTTAAAACTAGTCGTGTGACCAAAAGCTATAATCGAAAGTAAAGTAATGTTGCTTTTTATTCTTCGTTCGATTCTCATAAAGCACCGTTGTATTATCGCGCATCTCTACACAGCAAAGACAACCTAAAAATTTTTATCTTTAGTTGAAAGGACGCACGCGAATAGCAACTTTCACACTCATTATATATTTAATCTATTAGTGATTTTAGTTATTAAAACCTCTTGGCAAGTAACACATTTATAATTATCTATGCTTATATCATATATTTTTTTTTTAGTTTCTTTAAAGATAAGATGAATATTTATATCTATTTTTATAATATTAGACGACTGGCGATGTGTTATTAATTCTTTGATTTATATATTCAACATTAATGTCCAAGAAGACGGAAAAGAAAAAGCAAGAGAAAGTCATATAGGATAGGACGTTTGGTCTTAAGAACAAAAATAAATCTAAAGCTGTTCAAAAGTTCATTAAGGGCGTCTAAACTACTGTCAAACATCAGGGTGTAGCATTATCTAAACTCGAAGCCGATTAGCACGAGAGGAAAAAAATGAAAAAGAAGGCTTAAGAAGAAGCTGCTTTGTTAAGTTCGCTCTATAAAGACGTCAATAGACTGAAAGACTTCGATGACTCAGATGATGAATAAGATCCTGCGAACATCGTCTGTCCATATTTTAAGCAAGGTCTATGTCAAAAAGGCAAAAAATGCATATATTCTCACGATCTTACGCTTGACCGTACCGAAGAAATAGATTTGTATGTAGATCAGAGAACTCAACTAATCATGAATGCAATAGGAGGCAAGTAGCTTAGTTAACTCTCTTAAGATTAGCTCACTAAAATGATAGGTGAGAAGTAGAGAGAAATGATGAAAGGCTGTCGCTCTGATATTGTTTGTAAATTTTTCTTATAGGCGGTGGAAAAAGATAAGTATGGGTGGAACTGGAGCTGTCCGAATAACGGTGATCGATGCAAGTATAAGCATTGTTTACCACCTGGTTATAAGCTCAGAAAAGATGGAGGAAAAATCTAAATTGAAGAATAACAAGTGAATGTTGAATAAAAAATTGATTAAGAAAGAAATAAGTTACTTTCTTAAAACCGATCAAGTAATTTACGATCTATTTAGGTCCGCTAGTTTCTTTTGAGGTTTTTATGCAGTGGAAATAAGATCGCAGAAAAAGAAAAGAAGCTGAAGCTGCCAAGAAAAAGCAAATAGAAGAAAAGAAAGCCAAAAACAAAGGAGTTTTGAGAACAGGTAAGTAGTTGTTCACATACGATCCAACTCTTTTTATCGACGATTAAGAGGCAGCTGACGACTATGAAAAATAAGAAATTATCGAGTAGTAAGAATAAGAGGAAAAGAAATAGAGAATTCGCGGATCAGACGATGAAGAAGAAGACATTTAGAAGATTTAGGAGACAAAATAATAGGGTATTTAATACGAATAACAAGCTTGATAAATATCAAATAACTTGATAAATATATTGACTATCAAAATGAGGACATTTATTATTCTACATCTTATGTAAATCTTTTGATAAACATCTGATAGTTTAGCCTATTTATATGATCTGACACATATACTTGTTGGGCAATTGCAGTTTATAAAATCTATTCACTTACTTTCATTTATTTCATGATTTTTGTAAACTAATTTTTTGTTATAAAACCTTTTGCTTCCTTATCAGCTTTTTTGCAATTTTTAATAAAATTTTTTTGACCTGACTAGTCAGCATCTATGATCTATTTCAAAGTTACGATATTATTGTTTTCACGCTATTCATCAAAGTTCTCAGCTTTTCCTACAAATTTCTTCATTTTTTTAGTGAAATTTTGAGATGTTATTTTTTGTTAGCCTGAAAAGCTTTTTGTCTAAAAAAGATAAATTGCAGTTTTTTGAATAGAATCTTAGCCCATTAAAAAAGGCTAGTCTCTTAGTATTTCAATTATTTAACTTACTTTAAATGTTTTAATCTAACTTTTCTTGATATCAGTACAAAAATCTTGATAAGTATAGCCTTGAGCTTTGAATTTATAAACCAAAGTCTATTTGATTAATTTTAGTTCTTATCTATCGACCAGTTCTATTTCTTTTTTTTATTATTTTTCTTATTTTTTGTACAACACTTATTCATCAGACATTTCCGCTTATTTTTTATTTGCTTTTTAAGGCTTTTTAGGCGAGTTTTTGCCAACTTGTTCATCAAATTATACTAAATCTATTTGTTAATAACCTTCTGAATCATCTTTTTTTACAGGTTATACGAACTAATGTTGTGAATTTTCAGGACTTCCTCTTGGTTTAATATTTAGTTCATGGATAGATTAAATTCTGAGATTTGGAGGTTCCTATAAATTTTATATAAGTTTTTAAGTATCTTCAGAGTCTTATTTTTCCTTCACTTAATCTTTTTAGTTTGCTACAACTGACTATTTCTTTTAAGTTTCAGGGATTTTTTCTTACTATTATTTATTTATGATCAGTTTTTATTACTGGCGAGGTGAGCTCTTTTTTAGTTAAGGTTCTGTTTCTGGTTTTTATGAATTTTTATATTGTATGATTTTTCTGGTTACCGCTGTTTTCGGCTTGTTTTTTAGATTAGTATTAGAGGGCTGTCTTTTTTAAAGAGATCTTACAAATTATTGCTTCGTTGTTAAAATAAGTTTTTCATTTAAAAATCTTATTTATTTTTGCAATTCTACTATCTTATTTTGGGCTAGTCTGTATTCCCTTTTAACTTTTAAATAGTCTTCTTTTTATGCCTACTTAAAATGAGATACTTCTTTTTAAGCCAATTTTCTTTTCAGGTCACCATTTTATTGAATCAGCAGTTTGATTTGCTAAGTTAATCTTCTTTCAATCTATATTTTTTTATAGTCATTTTATCTTATTTGTTACTTGAGTTATGCATTCAGCTTAATTAGGTCCTTAAGATCAGCAGACCATTTTTTTTATTTCTCCCTCTATTGTGATTGCTTTCTCTTGAAAAACTAAATCTTATCTGAATAGTGGTTGTAATTTTAAGCTTGATTTGTCTAAGTCTACGCGATTTTTTTATTGAGTCTTAAAGTTTATTACAGCAATTCCTTGTTTTAAATCATTTGTTCGCTGATTCTAGTGTATTTTACCGTCTTTTTTATCCTGCTTATTTAGTTGTTCAATCGATCTATTTATTGTTTCTGCTATCTCATCACTTTTTTTAGAACTGTTATTTGCTTCTATTTTAGGACAAAATTACCACATCTCTCGAGATAGAACTAACAGGTGGATTAGGAATGTTATTAAGATGTTTTTATCCTTTGATGTTTATAAGTGATTTTTTGTGATTTCCAGACTGAGCCCTGCTAATGACTTTTGGATGAAAAATTTATTCTTAAGCAATATTACAAAGATTTAGCTTCTATCTTTATGTGATGGTGAGCTGTGTCTTCATTTTTACATTAGTGTCTGTCATCTATTGAATTTTAGCCTTGAGTAAAATGTTCTAAGCATAAAGTTGCTACTTATCGATCGGTATATTATTTCTCTTTTTGAACGTTATTTTTTGAAACTAAGGCGGAGCTTCGTTATAGAGCGCCGCGATTTTCTAATTATGACCATGATCAGTGTGGTTACGTTCCATTATAATTACTATATACTAAACTAAGTATAACTGATAAAATCAAAGATTATTACATGACAGAAATATTTTAAGTGACTGATTGATTATGATAGTATCATTTTTAACATATTTATCAAATAGGTTTTGTTTATTTGAGCAGCCAGCTCATTAGCTAAGTTATACTTTATTTGTTTCTATAATCGATTTCGAAAGCCCTCGAACTTCTGGATTATTTCACACTTACTTGCAGTTTTTAAGGATTTATGGTAGTCGTCTGTTTAGATCTAATTTGTATTTTCCCCAAAAAATACTTTACATTTGATCAACCTTTGTGAGTCCCACCACGATTGGAATATCGAATGAAAAATGCTTCGCTACTTTCTATAACTATGCTAAGCATTTTTGTCTTTATTCTTCTGGAGCTGATGCATCGATAACAAAAATGATTCCCTGAGTTCCTTGATATTGTTGCTTCCAGAATACTCTTTGCCGTTCTCCTCCACCCATATCCTGAATTAATACAGTGATACAAACAGAGTAACCTGAAGATCTCCTATAGTAACGTCATCGATCGTTAGATTTTTAGTTTTTTGGGTTTTAAAATCAACTTTCTTGCTTATCAGATAGTTAAGAAACGCTAGATATTCAAGCAATTACTTGTTTTTCCAGCTGCTTCGTAGCCGAGAATAATAATTTTTCTCTTATCGCTTCCGAAATATTTATCATGATTGTTGCCCATCTTATTATATGCCTGAAAACGCTTATATTATGAAGAAGAAACACTATATAAATATATGTCGATCAAATACCCTTCTACGCGAATTCTCAGTAATATACTCATCGTTTCTTTACTTTTCATGGTAACTTAATACTCACTTAGCATCTTAATATGGCTGAAATCATACTAGCACAGCCTTCGTCGAACATAGTGAATTCTTGCATAAGACCGATCAATATAGATGAAGTCCAGTGGGTTCAGGCTAGGTTTATTAATAGATCTAATATCCCAGTAGTTACTATAGTAGCATAAAATGCTACTAAAATTGAACAGAGACAGCGTAATGCCCTTTTTAATATAGAAAATATACCACAAACAGATAATCGTGCAAGTCAAATTTTGATTCTACCAGCTGCTTCTCAAAATCAATATGCAACAAAAATAAACAATATTTAGTCTTACGGATAGCTCACTCTATTAGATTTGGCCAATATGTTAGGTCAGACTGAAGAACAAAAACAATGGATTTTGAAAAATGGTGATTAAAAATAGCTCAAATAAGCTCAACAGGCGGCAATCATTGGATCTAAAAATGCACCAAAATCTCAAGCAGTTATGATGACTAAATCATAACAAAAATAATTCGATCAGGAAATCAATGATTATTTCACTGATTTCGACAAAAGATTAGGCGGAGTTTCTACAGCTTCACAACAAAATCTATCTGCGCCTAGAGTAACCTCGTCTACAGTTCAAAATTCTGATTTTTCAAGAAATTTTGATAGGAGCAGAATGGAGGCAGATATGAATTAAATTTTTGACAGGGCGTTTAGGAACTGATAATTCCATTCAATTTTGATTAGATTTCATTAATGATGCTACTATTTTTATCATCCACTGTCTTTGATTTTGCATACGTAGAATGTTTGCTCGTCTTTGAGATATTTTTTAATAATTTTTGGGGTCATGATGTGACCACTAGCTACCAAGTAACAATCATCATGCTTTAGTTCTCGCAAAATAATCTCTGGTGTCACATCAGCCTGCACTTTGAAAGCTCGCATCGTGTTATCGAGATCGTGCACGTATATACTAGACTCTCCTCTTCTTCGTGCCCAGTGTTTAGTTGCCATCAATAAAAATATATCAATATCAGTATTATGTAAATTTATGTCATCGTCATAAAAATGTTATCTAAATTGTATTTATAATAGATTGAGCTCAATCAATCAGATTTTTCTTTTGGAACTGGGTTTCTTCTTGGTTTTTTTCATTTTCGATGGGTCCATTTGTATCTCACGTACGATTCCACCATCTTAGCTGTAAGCGAAGTAGACATTAGGATGAGTCTAAAGCTCGGCCTTCACTAATTAATTAATTTTGATCTCTTCGATCATCTATGGTGTCAGGTCCTGTTGATCGATATTGACACCAGGATTATTGAGTCTTAGAGAGTTTCCTGAAATGTTGAGATTAGGCAAAACCCAGTCCTCATTGGCTTCATCGAAAACAACTTTTTAATTTATCATTTCGATATACTCAGCTGGCACAAAGTAGTCAATAATGAAATTTTTGAGTTTGAGTTATTTTTGTAGAATTCTTCTTCTTTACTGCAACTATTCAATTTAGTTTGCATATTGCTCTTAAAGTTATTTGTTTTAAGTTTCAAGCATCTTGAGTCTCTTCATTTTTTGTTTGATTTGAACTACTTTGTCCTCATTTTATTCGTTCAGAGACTTGTAAATTTTGTTCATGTTATCAATGTTATCCTATTTTTTCTTTAAGTCTTATTAGATTTTTCTTTGATTTTCTCTTTTGAACTCAAGCTATTTTAGTTTTTTCTTCAACTAATCAGCTTTTTTTATCGCGGCTTACTCTTACTCTTTTCCAGTCAACACTTTATCTTCCATCTTTTTGAGCTTCTTTATGAGAGTCTCCTGATTTTGTTTGTATTTGTTTTGTTACTGTTATTTTTCTTAAATCGCTTTGATCAAGGCTGTTTTCTGTTATTCAAGCATGTTCTTTTGCTTGTATATTTCTGCTTTTTCTTCTTCAAACTTTTTCTTCATTTTTTAAGTTTCAGTTCTCAATCTTTATTCCATTTCTTCAGCATCGTCTTCCTCAATAACATTTTCAATCACATAAGTTCCATCTCCTGTCATATTTTTAGCCACTTGTTCTTTCAACTTTTTTATTTCTTATTGAAACTGCCTCAAAAGGGCATCTTTAGGGTCTTAGTTTATGCGGACATCGTTCTTGATGTTTTTAGCGCTATTTGCATACTTCAAAGTTGATAAAGTTTCATCGTAATTGTATGCAGATGGGCCCACGTTAGCTATCATCACTGTTTTTGTATTACCTCCCAAAGAATCTTGAAGTAAACGAGTGAGCTGGGAGTCTCTGTATGGAATATGCTTAGACTTAGGATCAACAAGACTCTTAATAACAAGACCAAGGGTTGACAAAGATAAGTTTATATTAATAGCCTGTTCTCTTTACTTTCCAGTAACTCCAGTTTTATCTTGTCTTTAACTACCAGCCAGATCCACTAGATTGAGCTTTCCAGCTTTAGTCGAAAGCTTCCCATTGACTTCTTCTTGATTTTATATAATGATTGAAAAAATAGAGTGCGATCGTGAGGATTCAGCGTTCATTTGAGTAAGAGCAGTCGTTCTATGAGACGTTCCTAACTTATATTTGTGAGCCATTTATTTTTCACTATCTATCACAAACTCAGCAAGACCATCGACCTTTATACCTTCATTCGGTTTTTCTCTTATCTATAGCTTTTTCTTAGTTGCGTTGACAGGAGCTTTGTCCTTGTCTTTTCCAGAAATGTTCAAAAGGTCGATTAGGGATTAGTTGTAGAGTTCTAAAAAACTTGTTCTGACCAAGTATTTTTTAGTGTTAGCTGCACTCTTGATGGCCTAGAAAATGTAGTGAATAGTTCTTGGAACTATACCTGGCTGCTACTATCTTCCCTCCATTGTGAAAGTTTTACCAGTTCCAGTCTGTCCATATGCAAAAATAGTTCCGTTATAACCTTCAAGCACACTTTCGATAATTGGAAGGGCAGTCTCTTAGAAAACTGAAGATTGCTGGCAGTTTGGGGCAAAAGTCGCGTCGAAAGTAAAATCTCTACTAGGTGTAAGACTGCTTTTTTCTGGATGAGGATTTTTGACTGAGATTCTTCTGTCTCTCTAACTGACATCAACAACGAGCTCATGTCCAGCTTGAACTTCCTTGGAGTTAGGAGGACGACAGCGAACCACAACCTTGACTGTTTCAGTTTTTGATGCAACTTTGATTGCTGGCATAATTTAAATTATAATGGATTCGATCAAAACTTCATCAATCTATAGTCGCATAATCAAAACATTCAGAATGATAAAAACTAAATTTTAAATAAATATTAACTATTTTTTGATGAAAAATGTTCCTAAATTTTGACAAAAAGATGATCATCTGAAAGTAATCGGAACTCTCATTATAGTCTTTTATATTCGTGTAAAAGTATTTGTTTGAGTTTTGTTGTTGAAAGATATTCTATAGCGTGTGTCCCTTACATCCATGCAGAATTCGTTAAACCGCTCATTTTTCTCAAAATCATGATAATTTTTTTAAAGCAAGGTTTGCAGTTACTCAGAATAGAAGACCATTCTTTACTCAGGTTCTTCAGGATCTGAAATATTAACGATCCACAACATATATTGATGATGTTTTTTAATCGTTCGACTTTTGCGTTTCATAATTTTACATTTACCGAGTTGTGGATGACTTGCACTCCAATCTTTGAGGTCAACTGTCAGTACTCTTCCCTCTATTCCAGCAATTTCAAATTTTAGCATTCCTTAATTTTTTTTGAAATTCATTTATATGTTCTGGGTAAGGTTTAGATGACTTTCTTGTCCTTTTTATCCAATAAAAGTGTAGTCATAAAGAATCGATTAGTCAGAAAGATACTTGTTGTGTACATTTTATAGATGACTGATGAGATGATTGCTCTTCATGTGCGGAGAATCTTTGCAGAGTATACATCGAAAAACTAGTGAATCAAACATGTGTTTATAAGCAAGATGTATTTATTTTTTGATCGGCCAATTTTATTGTTTGCAGTTAGGACAGCGATTGCCGTTGTTAGAAATGATCTAGTAATCCATGTGACAGAATATTCTTTAACATTTTGCACATTATTTGGGATAATCGAGAGGAATACTATAACAAACTGGACATGTTATCAGCTCTATTTTGAGAAAAGGACTATTCACTACCCATTTTTAATCAATTGTTATCAATTCTGGCTATTAATTTGATTCCGCACCTATTTACTTATTGCAAAAAAGTTAACTTTTTTATCGCTCTTACATATGGATAGATTTATTATTATCAACCAAAAACTATAATAGCAAGTTTGATCTTGTTTCGTTAAATGAAGCTCATCTTATAATAATAATGTCTGAATAACACAACAATCTGCATGCTTCAAAATTAAAAAATGACTAATAACTTAGTTAAATCACCAAGTTCATTAGATCAGTGGAACTTAAACAAAAAGCAATAGGATAGCTAGGAACTATCTACGCTAAAAATGTGATGTCTCCTCACTTCGAAAGCACCTTCAAAGCAGCGGTAGCACTCATTTTTATTCCCTCTCTCACCAATATATACTACGCACTTCGACCTAACTCTCCTTTGGCAGGAGTCATGCCCTTTGCAGTGCCTCTATTGTGTCTAGGTAGCTATATTTACTTTCTTAACAAAGATTTGCAAAAGTTTTGCTTTACATCATAAAGTGACGCAGAGATAGTTCGAGAACAATATGAAATAATTTACGAATTTTCGTATTACAATCGAGCTCAGAACTAATTTATGACAAAAATACAGAATTATCGCGAAGATCAGAAGAAGTAGCGTGAGGCCGAAACAATAATATGATATTTGACTTATGTCATCAAATCATGATCAAAATGCAAGATCCTTAACCAATTTAATGTAATATTTTGAAAATGAATCATAGTTTCAGTACAGAATGATGATTTTTGATGATTGTTTCTTGCTTTACAATAATTTTATCTGAAGATGATTAAACAACGACTTGTTAACGGTTCTCCAGAGAAAGGACATTCAAACCCAGTCATTACTTTGCATTCGTTGCTCAAAACGTATCTGGAAACGAACGCAGCGCCTCGTTCTCTCAAGGACGTCATGCGCAATAACCCAACCATAGAATATGATGAATATGCTGACTAATAAGAATTCCAAGGTTTGATTAAGGGTAAAAGCTTAAAACACGGCAGGCACGCTCTCAATAAGAAGCTAAGCATGGAGATGCTTGATCATCCGTAGAAAAGACCAGCTGAAAAATCACTGAGACCTGTCTCCAAGAAGGTCTTCGTGGCCAAAAACAAGGTCCAAGTAAAGTCAAAGATTACTGACAATAAGAATATCAAGATCTTCTTTAGAAATCAGATCATTTCTCTAATGGCCATTCTTAACCGTCGTGAAGATTATCTCAATCGGCTCAAGGGCAAGAAAACTGAAGCCATGATGCCAATGAAATCACCAGAGGTATAGTAAGCCTTTATGAAACTGATAGAAAGTAAAGGCAAAGATTTAGGTCGAATCAAGTTCAACTTTAATACTAACTAACAACTCAGAAGTCTAAAGTATAAAGCCAAGGTTTTACCCACAGTAAACTTATCGAAGAAGTCAAAGATAAAGAACGGAGATTATGTAGACGTAGATAGTGCTTAGTAAGAGGAAGAAGAGGACTACAAGTAGGAAAATATTGACATGGCTACGTGGAAGCGTCGCAATGGCTGCGGGTATAATCAGAAAGTTTTTGTAGTAAAAGGAGGTTACCATTAGCTGAGAAGGACTTTAATTGAGCGAGGTTGGTTTTAAAACGATGACGTTTGGTCTAATTTTTACGATCTGCGCTGGACCACTCAATCATGCGACATCAACTTTGCTATGATCAAACCCAATCAGATAGTCAACCATTTCAATAACAATCATCATCTCACCAGCAAATACGGTATCTCGCGTAGACTCAAAACTCTCATTATTCCATATGGCATCGATGTTGATAAATTTTACCCGCGATGCTATGATCTTGGAGACAGAGTTGATTTCTAAAATTTCATCGAAAACTTCAAATTTAGTTTTGCTTAGAGTGTCACCAAGCGCTTCCTGGTTGAAAAATAAAGATATAATGGGCTTTAGGTAAAAATCAAGATCGTTTACGACATTTTAAAGAGAAGGCTGGCCTCGATGGCTGAGACGGTCAACAACATCAACAACGGAGTTTATCCTCTCATAACTCCAGAAGAATGGGAGATCATTACCGAGACAGTTGAATGTAAATGATATGTTACTCAGGGGAGGAATAACAACTAAAAGAAAAACTCATGAAAATGCGAGAAGATGATTAAATAGAGATACTTACAGACGACGAAAATTATCAACAAAAGTACTACGACTGGCTAGATAAATAGTTCAGGGTGCTGCTATAAAAATTATAAGTTGCTGATCCTCAGCTGACCATAAACGGATTCAGAAATGTATGGATCGCCAAGCCTAACTGTAATTAAGGTCTTATTCAGTCTTGTCTCGAGGTAGGGGGATCAAGTGTATGAATAATCTTTACGATATCGCTAACTATTGTCTTGGAAAAGACTGTCAATTTGTCATTCAAAAATATATTTAAAATCCCTTGCTGGTAGGAAACAGAAAGTTCGATATCAGGCAATGGGTCCTAATATAAAATTTTAACCCGCCAGTTATCTGGTTTTATGAAGAATGCTATTTCAGATTCTGTACCGACGACTACTCTCTTGACAATATTCACAATAAATTTATGCATCTCACCAACAACTCTATACAAAAATATCACAAAAAAGGATTAGCGGAGGACAGCATGTGGTAGATGGCTGCCTTTATTGAGTATGTTGGGGCAGATAAGTGGAAGTAGATTCAATAAAAGATCAAAAATATTATCGTTTGGAGCATAAAAAGTTGTGAGGGTAGTGTCACTGGCAAAAAAGGTTTCTTCGAGATGGTAGGTTATGACTTTATGATCGATGAAAACCTCAACCCATGGATAATCGAGATAAACATGAGTCCCTCAATGGACCACTCGACTCCTGTAACAAAAAGATTGGTCGACATGGTGCAACGCGACACTGCTAATCTACTCGCTTCTTCAGCCAAAAAGAAATAAAAAAATGCAGGATTATGGACATGCATTTATAAATCAGATCAAGACTTGCCTAAGTTTTCACACTATAAGCAGTGATATGAGTGTATCAAACTAAAAACTTGATTACTAGCATAGCTATATATAGTCTCTGTATATAAACTATAAATTCATCTGTCAAAGATTTATATATATTTAAGTTTTTCTTCATGAAAGCTTAGTAAGACTTCCTACAGGTACTGTTTCGCCGCATCTCTAAAAAACTCGCAAAACCGTACTAGCAGCTGCAATAATACTAACTAGCGTATCTGTGGTTCTTATGAAGATTGCGTAAAAATTGGTTCGATACTCCATAAGCCCTCAAAGGCGCCTCTAAGTCAGATTTGGATAAAATGAACATTCCTCTTCGATTGGTAACAGCGATCCGCGAAGAACTCGCTCAGGCTGAAGGTCAAAATAGTCCTTCTAAAGTTGGCCCCGTCTAGATTGATAAGGCTATAACTGCAATAAAACAAAATTTAAAGGAGGGCAGTCCAGTTAAAACGCAGCTAAATGAAATGACAATAGCAGTTATGGTCAAAAATATGTAATAGGGCATGATGGAGAAATACCCATGGGTGGGTCCATAGTTGCTTGCAGTGTTCGAAACAGTTCAAAAAATCATTTCTAACATAGTTCGAGACCCCTACTAGCTGAAATTCAGGCAACTCAGGAAAAATAATGCCAAAATAAGGCAAGTAGTCGTCGAAAATCCTCCTGTATTGACTCTCCTAAAACAAATAGGCTTTTAAGATGAAGCTTAAACAATATGTCTGGACAAATTTTAAGTTCACGAGCTCTATTTTGTATAGGATTGCCTTAACGCAGTAGTAGCTAATCATCGCGAACAGAACAAACTTCAACAAAAAGCTCAGTTTGCCAACTTTCAACCTAAAAATCAATAAAATTTGTGTCTGCCTCAGAACATAAAGCTTCCTAGTTTGAACTCATAACCATAAAAAGGTAGTAGTTTGAACCAAGTTTTTTCAAAGTAAAAGTTATCTGAAGCTAACTACGCTTAAATGCTGGATCAGTTAGTGCTACTTCGAAGTCAGATGATGGCCACTCCACCCAAAAACAGGAACATAAAAATCTATCATAAACGTCACTAAGTCAGGCAAACAAACTTCCAAGAAGTCGACTTTGAGTCATAGCTCTCAGGGGCTGACAATGTGACAGCTCAGTATTGGAAGGGTATAATTGCTATGAACAAACAAAACAGCAACTTCCAGAGTCGCAGAAAAATGTAATTTTAGCACCTTCTTAAACAAAAAGTCTACAATCAAACAGTCATCAAAATTCGTCTTCCTAACTAGTACGTTCTTTAAGCCTTGTTCGGACCACTATAGACCCTTCAGGAAGTTCTCAATTTGGCTATCTAAATCGTAGTAGGCGACATTTATCTCTACCAAGCTCCTCCAGTCAAACGACTTGACAAGCAATTGTATCAAACTTTACAAAATTTAGACTCGGTGCCTACTGGAACTTTCTTTTTAGGAATAAACAGTGAGTGGTATATCAAAAACTAGTATTTAGGCATGATTAAAAAATGATTGTTGAAGCTGTGATATGTTTCTATGAAAAATTAAATATACTCTGGCTTAAATGAAATGACTGATTATAATAATTAAGGCCAATGTGGAAACAGGCTATCTAAATAATTATGAATGCCAATCGAGCAAGCAAAACTATCACTCGATAGCGTTCTGTCTTTCGAGCTCTGCTTGAAAAGATGGGTAATCCTCAGAATAGCTACAAGACGATACACATAACTGGAACTAATGGCAAGGGGTCGGTAGCGATGAAAACGGCCTATATTTTGTAAAAAGCTGGCTACAAGACTGGTCTATACACTTCACCTCATCTTTTCAGTTTTCTCGAGAGAATTAAAATCAATCGTAACAATATAGATCGTGAAGCCTTCAGCTAAAGTATCATAAAAATCGATGAAATCGCTAAAAAGCACTCGCTTTAGCTGACTTTTTTTGAGGTATCTGACTCTTACTTAGTACCTGACTGCATGCGGGTTCCAGCACTTTAAAGATAAAAAATGCGATTTTGCGTCCATAGAGGTAGGATTAGGTGGCAGAGAGGACACAACTAATGTTATAACACCTTAACTTTCAATCATAACCTCGATTGGCATCGACCATGAAAAAATACTAGGAAGCACACGGTAGTAAATAGCGAAAGATAAAGCTGGAATCATAAAACAAAACAGACCAGCTGTTATTGGACCTTATGCTAAGCTGCCTGCCATCTACTAGTAAGCAAGACTGAGAAGTGCTCCGCTTTTTTAGATTGAACCAGTCGAGGGTCGAGACTTCGATGAATAAAACAACGCAATCGTTAGAAAATCAATCTAGATTCTAAGGACACAAGGGCTAAAAATTTCATAGTCTAACATATAGTAGGGTCTATTGATACGTCAGCCTTGCAGAATGGAGTAGCTTCCAATAAGGCTCCGTCCTAGTTGGTCTTCAAAAAGGGTATTTTTTGACGTCTGTCACAATCCCGCTGCAATTGTAAAATGGTCCTTATGTAGTAAAAGATGCTTTAGTACTATCAAAAAAACATCGAAAAGTAAAAGAAAAAACTTATTGTGCTTTACGGGACCAGCAAATAGAAAAATTCATAGTCTGCGCTCAAAAGAATATAATAAGTGGCTGACCTAATTTTCTTTATTCAGGCCAAACATCCCCGAGCCAAAGACGCATACTAAATAGCTGAGTATGTTGGTTTCAGCAAGTACCCTCATAAATTTCGTATTTTTGTTGTTAAACAGGTGTCGTCTCTGATGGAGACATAAAGGATACTATGGGTATAGCTTTGGCTTAAAAATAACGAGATCATGTGATAGTTTGCGGATCATTTTTTATAATGGCAGAATCTTGCGGAGTATTTGATTCAAAGTACATGTAAGATATAGAATCTAACATGCAATAGCAGTACATGATGAAGAACAAAAGCTAGACTGGATAAAAGGGAAAAGTTTGATGATATTAAAAACTTCATTATATATATCGTTAAGGGTATTTCAGTCATATTTGATTAATCAATAGATATTTTGCTAATTATACAGTCAATAGTCAATTCGTTAATCATATAGTCTAAAAGGCAAATCTACAATTGACTTATATTCTTTAAGGAACAGTTAGCTTATGTAAGAAGATAACAGCAGTAACCACTCATAGGCATAGGTACACAGCTAGCCTCTCTAGCATAGTCTCAGCTAACATCATAGCGAATAGGCTAGCTAACAGGTGGAGTAGTTTGAAAACTAAGATGACTAAAAATCTGAGGCAGACGAAGTGACTTAAATTACAGAGACGATAATCATTCAAAAAGAATACAGTTTCATGCTTGCCGGCGCCTAAAAGAAAACGCTGCCGGTCCTCAGCAAATACGAGAAAGCAAGAGTTTTGGGCATCAGGGCCAGGCAAATTTAGATGGGATCACCCATCTATGTTTGGATCGATTCCAACTAGCTGATGAGCATGAGCAGTCTAGACATTGCAGAACGGGAACTCAAGGCTTTTAAGATACCTTTCGTTGTGAGAAGACCGATGCCTAACGGAGGTTATGAAGAATGGAATCTAAGTGAGCTCTAGATCGGCAAAAAATGATTGATTCTCATTAAAAAAATATTTTTTAGTCAAATACTTAGAATAGCTTTTGACTATAGAATATTTATTATGGAATATCGTGAGATTATCAAAGAGAACTAATTTATCGAGTAAAGAGCGGAGCTACTCAAAAGTATCAAGGCATAATTGGCTCGCAAAACGGCAGAAAGGCACTAAATTGTCTCAATAAAAAACAGTTAAGAGCAAAGATTATTCAATCTGGAATAAGTGAAAAAAGACTAATAAATAAAGAGAGAGTAGCTATACAGAAATCAAACTAGTTTGAACAGTGTACATGCGTAAACAGGCTTACAGATCAATTAGTGTCAGCAATCAATAAAATTGAGGCATGAGCACATCGAGTAACTAGAAAAATTGTTGAAAACAAGAAAATCGCAAATATCTGAACAAAATTCATTAATTTAAGGATCATCCAGCAAAAATACTATTTTAGTCTAGAATCATTAGGCTCTAAAAATAAGAATCAAATAGACTACGCTAAAGAATGATAGGCTAAAGTAATCATCTGATTCTGAGAACTAGTAGCTGATCAAAATGACGAAAAATGTGAGTATTTTGAGAGAGAAAAAGGAAAAACTCTAGAATCAGTTATAAAAATACAAATAGCAGCAATTATTGCAGACAAAAATTCTTGAACAATAAATACTTAAGCAATAAAAAAATAAAAAATAGATAGCTAATCAATAGATACAAGCGTAAGAAATAGAGCTAAGATTAGTCTAAATCTCATAGTAAAATAAGATCATCGCAAAGTAGCTAATAGAGTTCAATTATTTTAAACAGAAACTTTAGAAAACTCTTAAAAGTAATTAATAGAAATTAAACAATCATCGTTAGTAGCATCAAAGCAAGCAAAAAGTACTTTCTGAGCAGAAATACACCAAGAAAGTATCAATAACTTAATACTTGCGCAAGCAAAGTATATGGGAATCTTTGAGATTCAAAGTAGGTTTGCAAATAGACTATGCCAGACATTATAGTTCAGTCTATATAAGCCCAGTTATCTAATGATATCCGATGCTTTATAATATCAAACATAAAAATATACACAATTAGCATACCAAGCACAGTCAAAAAGCAGCTATATTAAGTTCAAAAACTTAATTGTTTGAATTGAACATCATAGAGTAAATCTTTGTGATATTTTTATCTAAATAACGACGATGAAGGATACGAAGATCACTGATGAGTATTTTTTTGTCAAAACAAAAACTTTTGATGGCTGTTTTCTTGTAATTGTAAAGGAGGCGTTTTGAGTATTATCTGAGTGATTTATTACTTACATTGTTCCTTATTAGCGGACGGATATGCTTCTAGCCTGTTTGGCTATTGCTGTCCATCCATTTTAGCAATCCGAACGCTAATCGATTGCTAATCACGGGTTGCTATGCATTTATCATCTCATTCTATTCTTAAATCTACTCAATCTTTTCTGTTGCTTTTTGCCAAGTAACGCTCGTAGTTTCAGGAGCTATATTCTCGTTTGTCAGGCACTCAGGCGCTAGTTTTCTGATCAGTTCCTACCCTTACAAAATATCGGCCTAGCTGGGTTTCCTCTTGATTCCTATAAGCAGTTGTCTTGATGCTACAAGATTTACCTTTGATGTCTACGGAATAACTGATGATGAAACTCTATATTTCCAGCAAATGTTTTTCGTTTATGGAAGTTGTACATATTGAGCTGAGTAACATCTAAAACTACCTGTCTGATGAAGGAAGAATAATTAGCATGTTTAAAGTGTACAGGTAATAGTTCGGCAGTGAAACGGGCCTCATCCGCTATCTCAAACGCGTTTCCATGAGGTAGCCACCTGATAATAGAGTTGTTTGTTTAATCCTACAAGATTTCCCATGTTTTCTAAACAAAATTTGAAACTGTGCTTCTCTTCATTTCTTCTAAAATGACTACGATATAATTGAAATCTATCAAGACATGTAAACTATTAAACAAAATATATAACTACAATCTTAATATGAAAATGTCGTAGTGTACGTTGTATACTATCAATATATTTATTTTCGAAAAATTCTCATATATTTTTTTAGCTTAAGTCATAACGAAAAATATCTTTGATAAGAAAATGTTAACAAATGACGTTAAAATTTATGAGTTCGTTTAATTTTTACTGAAAAACATGAAAAATCCACAATATCAGTAATCAAAAGTCTATCATTTCCTAATCACTCATTATTCCTGCATTATTGTCTTCAGATGAAGGGTTTAAAGTCGGAAGCAAGTCCTCAACTGCTTCGAGCTAAGCTAACTAAAAAACAGGCGAAGGAGGAACAAGTCTATCCAGACTGTCCTGTTAGAACCCTTAGTGACTTCTAATTGGCTACGGATCTATCTACCAGTTGATATTTCGAAGCGGCCGAAAAAGATCGCTGAAGCTGCTCTAGAATGATTGAGAACTGGGTGGATCACGAATTTAGGCTATTCGTCTCTATTGGTTTCTGAAAACTAGTGGAAAGGCTCTCAACCAGTGATTGCTGTGCTACTAAAGACTCTGGCCAAAGCTAGCCCTCAAGGAGTGACTATATCTGCGAGGAAACAGTAGATCTGTTTATTTTTGCGTATGACACAAATAGCCTGCGATGCGATAAGAAGGCAAATCTATTATTTCAGTAAATTTGATTCCATCATCGTCTATCTCTACCAAAATAGACTCTACTTTGCCGTTTTCTTATGTGTAAATTGTTATTATTTTGCCATTTTTCCAAGAAAATTTGTCTAGCCCCCATACGTCAACTAAAAGACCTTAGGTCAACTGCTACAAATCAATAAATCTTTATAGTTTCCATTTCTCAAAAGCATCTAGTCTTTATTGATAGTCTTCGTTAGTTTAGCCTTGATATTTTCTGAATAACCAACTCATTACATTCGGGTAAGTTGATTAGTTAAATGATGGCAACTCAGGCCGTAGTCTTAGACAGTGCTGATTGGCTATCGACACAGGGGACATTTGTTTGCGATTTTCAGACTGCTTTAGATGCATTGCAAGCAAAATAGATGATGGCAAGGAGTGAGGACCGGATGAATGAGCTCACTACGACAGATCGAACAAGTTATTTCTTCGGCGTCCTTCTGAACATAATTAGTGAATCCTAGCTATCTAAATGAATACTTTTGTCTGACTAACAGTGTTTTTAGATGGATTTAGAGATGAATTAACCATGCTTACCGTTAGTTTCCAATCGACTTTATTTTCTCCTGGCAAGCATTTTTCTTACGCTATTTTTTGTAATAAACTTGTCTGTATAATTGCTTTATTACTTTTTTTGACATGCGAGCTTTCCACATCATTTTTTCGGCTATCTTTTTTCACCTTGAAAAAACTTAATCTCACTAGAATTACATGTTTTTCAATCCAGACCACATATTACCTAGAAAATTACTAAATGTTTTCTGTATCTAGAATTTATTGTTTGTTTCTGACATTATTTTGCAATTATAAACAAATTCTAAATATTTTTCAACCGTAAAATATAATGATTTGAATTATCAACTGGGGTGTCCGTGAACGAACTTGAATTGTATGTGTCCTTTAGGCTTAGCTGTCTTCCCTAAACGTAAACTAGATTAATAACAATTATAAAATCCAGGTCCAGGTACTAAGTTACTATATATATACCCATATTTTGATTGATTATGCTCGATCGTTGCGTTGAGGACATTCTGTGGGTGATCGCTTTACTGTGATTAGACGTGTTTTCTATCAAACTAGGATTCATGCTAACTTTAGCCTTCGATTTTTTGTTCAAAAATTACCTTTATGTTTGAGACGATTAGATCAAATACAGTTTTTAGAGTTGTTGTTTGGAAAGCAACATTCTTTTAAGAGGACTTTGTGAAAAACTTCCTTGAGACTGTGGTTTGCTTTTCGAGGTGGCTTGGAAGGCAGATTCAGGATTGTATAGTCCTGGTCCTCTGCATTCGTTAATTATGGATCTTCGTCTTAGTCTTTTTGCTATTTTCGAGAGAACGTGCGTTTCTTATTTCTTGATGTAGCAGTGACTGGAGTACTTACGAAGAGGAGAATCGTATGTGCCTGGCCCAGGCAGCAATTATTGAGAAGGATATTAGAAAAGTTTTCTGCCGACGATGGGCTGACTAGGCAAAGTCAGAGGCAGTTTGGAAGCAGATAATCCATGTCTATTATCTTTGGCCCTGGGAACCGTGCGAGAGGGCAAGTTGTGGTGCATGTAGAAATTGCTGCCAAGCCAGCGAATATGATCTTCTTCGGAATAATCGAGCAATAGTTCGCTCTTGAGACTGGCTAGGTTGCTCATTATTAGTTTTATTAAAGTAAACACAATCAATCAGCATTCAAGCTAAGCCTAACTCTACTCATTTTTTAACCAAACAGTAGTCATATATCCGCCTTTTTGCAGGATTTTTCGGCTATTAATGAAAGCACCCTACATTTTTAATCCAGTTGTTCTTTAGTGTACTTATGCTAGGATAGTGCAAAGAATTTATTCTAGTCTTTATGCTCATTTGATACTGGTTGCACATAAACCGGTTACTCATCTTTGGCGGCTTCAATAAGCTAGTTTCAGGCTGGTTACTTTTCGGTTCAGCGTTAGGCTAAGGACTCACAAAAGGAAGGATTTTTTGCTTCTTTTTTTCCTTATTGTCTAACTACGGCAAAGTTTATTCGGATTTAATAGAACTTATCACCAAAGAGTTCTATTACTTGCTAACTGAGGCACCTTCAAAATCAGTCTTGAATCTCCTCAAAAGCTTTCTGTTTGGAATGTGCTTAGCTTTAACAGATACAGTTGGTTCTGGTAGCAGACACTCGAGTACGCCGTTGGATTCAGGAGTCTCAGGCTGATTAGGTAATTATTTTTGTAGCTGAAAATACTGCTTTAGAGTGAGGCCCTTGTATGGGTTGTCTCTTTGTTTTTGGGGGATTCCTGTTTAATTTTTCAAGAGTCTGCGAGAGATCACTGGCATGAATTATTTTATTCGACAAATAAAACGAACCTAATAATATTATAGTGTGCTAGTTTATCCAACTAGTTATATAGTGTAACTAGGTTTACAACCATTAGACTTAAAGACTAATAATAATAATTATTTTTGTAATATGACTTTTCGATCATCATATTCTTAAATGATGATCTGACATTAAGATTTTACGATAAGTTATGCGAATTAAGAATTAGTAGTGATAATATATGCGATCAGCTAAGAGAGGGAAAGTCTTCGCTGTTAAACTTTGGCTTAGGCTGTTCTTCTTTGACTGCTTATTTATATTTTTTGCTTGTTTTCTTAACCTTAGGCTTGCTTTCTGCTTCATCGTCAGAAGAGTCTACTGCCCTTCGAATGAATATTTGTGGAGGTTTGTCGAAGGAAAATTTGCCTTTCTGAGGTTGTGTGTTCGTATGACTGCGGTGCTACTGTTTGAGCTTATTGATATTTGCAGTGCCTCTACGTATATCCTCATACAGGTTTGCCTTCTCGAACTAGATCTCCTTGCTCAGTGAAGCCACCAGCTACAGCAAAAAAGTGTCCTCGTGCTCGAAAAGAGTCAGGTTCATTAGCTATCGCTATACTCGTTCGGAAAAAGCGTATTTTTTCTGGGTCAGGAGGCGTTACGTTGGCCTGTTTGAGGATGGCTTCTATTTACGAGAAGAGATCCTGATGTCTAAGGTGTATTTTGATGGTTGGCCACTCTATAATGGTCACTTATCGTCCGTTCACTACTTTCGCCATTCCGGTCTAGGTTATGGCCTGCATATTTGATTGTTTACGGCAATGAGATCCTGCTAGTTAGTAGTTAAAGCAGCAATTTTTCTTTCTTCAGCGATAAGGAACAATGGCAGAGTGAGCGTTGGCTTCATGTGCTTGAATAAGTAGTTGTTATTGGTGAGATTTTCACGGGCGAAGAGATGTCGCAGCTAAGTGAGAAAGAATGGACCTGATCAAGAAGGGCGAGGTAGGCTTCTGTAAGTTGGCGTTTGTCCTACATACCAACAATTATAAATCCATCTCCATATACATAATCTAACTACAAAAAAATACACTTACTAAAATAACTGATTTTTACATAAATGAACTGAATATAGATTGAATCATTTGTTTTAATATATTTTTACGGCATTTCTGTTCTAAATGAAGCATTTAATAGCATAGTTGATTACATGAAAAAGGGAAGTGAGAACGTATAGATCATCAAAGGTAAGCTAGAAATCACTAAGACAAGCTTTATTGGTACTCCAGCAATGAGCCACCCAAGCATATTCATAAGGCCTTCTATTTTAACATAGACAACGTAAACATCCTATCATTCAGGACCTAGTCTATGACCCTTTTAACAACGATTTCGGACCACTCTCTCTCGCTAAGACCTGGAAGTACGTTGTTGAACTGGAAAAGCTAAGGAGCCACCCCAACTACATAAATACTCAAATCATACACCACACCAGCACAGATCCTCATAAAACAGCTAATGCTGCCTTCCTCATCTGCGCCTATCAAGTAACTACTTAAGCATACAGGTCGTCAGTCTAAAAATGACTGCCAAAGCTGCTTTTGCCCCATTCAAGCATATAAACTTCAAACCCTTTCGAGACGCAGGTTACGCTGAATGCACTTATAAATGCACGGTAGAATAATAATCACTCAGCTGCTTGATTGTCTTCGGGGTCTATAATATGCGATCCGACTTGGCTGGTTTAACTACAAGGCCTTCAACGTGACGGAATACGAACACTACTAAAAGGTCGAAAATGGCGATTTAAACTGGGTAGTCCCTCAAAAGTTTATCGCATTTAGCTCTCCCAGCGACAAACCCATTGATAAATACGGAGTAAAAATTTATCAATTTAGAACAGAGTACTTACTCCTAACGACTATGTTCCTATCTTTAAAAAACTTGGAGTCAAGACTGTCGTCAGACTTAACAATGTCATGTATGACGCTAACGATTTCGTTAAGCAAGGCATCAATCATCATTAACTTTTTTTCCCCGATGGTAGCGTGCCTGCCTTTGAAATTGTTTAAAAATTCCTTAAAATAGCTTAAAGCGAGTCTGGAGCTATAGCAATACACTGTAAGGCGGGTCTAGGTCGGACAGGTACGCTGATTGCCCTATATGTATTGAAACATTATGGATTTCCAGCTGCAGACTTTATTGGATGGATTCGAATAGCACGCCCTGGATCTATTCTAGGCCCCCAACAGAACTTTCTTATAGAAATGTAGGCAAGAATGCGCTAACTAGGGGCATCCAGTACTATTTGGAAAGAAGTACGTCAATTGGTCGATGAACAGTAAATTTAGTCTCGCATGAAAGTATATTTTTACTTATTTAGAATATGAGTATTTCGGAGATGAACAAACGGTAGCTAGAAATTATGAAATACGGAGAAAAAGAGCAAGGTGAACGATTAGTCAACGCTAAAATGAGGAATTCAAGTGTCCAGAAGAGTCCCCCCAGCATCAACAAAACCACTTCTAGAGAGTTCCGATCCTACTCTAAAAGTAGCTCTTCTTCAGGCGTTAAGTCTCCAGGTGTATAAATATTCACACTTAGATCCGAAGATGATCAACTAATCTTATATGAAAAAATTTTATTAATAAAGGGTTTATCAAAAAAGTCAAATTTCGATCAATCTTCATTATTAAAACGATATTAATTATTTTTTAGTGGTTTGTAAAGATAAATATCTGCACATCTATATTATTTAATTGGCTTTATTTTTGATGTTAAGGCTTGCTCAGAGTAAACGTAGCCTTTTGCTTTCAATTCGCAAAGGCATTTTTAATGCTCAATCTAACCCGCAGTCTGAAGAAGATGACCCACTCAGAATGAGATTCTTCAAAAAACTATAAGTTAATGAGGCGCCTTGGACTCCGCAAAAACTAGTATAGTACTTGGATCGTTTTGTGATTGGTCAGCCGAGTGCCAAACGGGCAATCGCTTGCGCTTTTCGTAACCGTTGGCGTCGACGTGAGCTTACCAACGATTTCCAACAGTAAATCATACCAAAAAATCTGTTGATTAAGGGTCCTACAGGCAGTGGTAAAACTGAGTTGGCACGTCGATTGGCTCGATTAACAAACTCACCATTTGTTCGAGTTTAAGCCACAAAATACACTTAAGTTGGATACGTAGGAAAAGACGTCAACAGCATCATTCAAGATAAGTATTTTCATATTCACATTTAGCAAAAATAGGCATATCTAACTACAAGGCAAGACTTGAAACCGTTCTCAAGGAATCCTCATAACACATTAAAGAACAAGTGTACCTTCAGATTCTTCATGCCATGGTTGGAGATTCGCTGCCTCCTAACCTTAGGTAGAAAAAACTGGCAGATCTCAAGGCTGGTCATTACAACGATCAGATCATAACGATTATTCCGGGCTACCGACCTGAGCTGGATCTCGACTAAGGTAGTTATCCTCAAAAGCCCATTACTAAATCAATCAAATAAGTCGGTAACTACTTGCACACAATCTACTACGAACGTATCAAAGGCATCTACAGTCATATTGATGTGCAAAAATAAGCCTTAAAACACGTCGAAGAAGATGGCATAGTTTTTTTGGATTAAATCGACAAGTTAGCAGTACCCTAAGGACCTATGTCTAATGTTGGCAAAGGAGTTTCGACTGAGGGTGTGCAAAGGGACTTGCTTCCTCTTATTGAAGGCACCACCATAAGCACAAAGTTTGGTGACGTCAAAACTGACCATATTTTGTTCATAGCAAGCGGTTCATTTTCCATGGCCAAAGTAGAAGACTTGATTCCCTAATTACTGGGCAGACTGCCGATTCGAGTCAATCTGGATCCGCTTAGTCGACAAGAACTAGTGAGAATCCTGAAATAACCAGACTATAACTTACTTTCACAGCAGGTTAAGCTTATAGGCGCTGAAAAAGTTAACTTAGTATTTAGCGAAGATGTAGGCCTATGTTTACTTAGGGCATAGATGAGATAGCTGAGCAAGCTTATCAAATGAATCTGAACATGGAGAATTTAGGAGCTCGAAGACTACACGCAGTTATCGAAAAAGTAGTTTAAGACATTTCTTTTAATGCTTCTAGCTAAGCAGGAAAAGATTTTGTAATAGACAGGGCCTACGTTAAAGAGAAACTTAAAAATGAGATGAAACTGATGGATCTACAACGCTACTTGATCTGAAGAGAACTCAATTTAGAGCATATGATTATTTTTTAGCACTTTCTACGCTTATTAACAAAACAGATACAATAAGAGCAAACGTTTTGACAAAATAATGTGACTATAAATAGTAATACTGATCTTAGACAATGATATAAAATAGACTAATGCTGTTCATATTCTGTTGGGGTGCCCTGGCAGTTTTTGGATATTCCTTTTAGGAATCACAATATTCGGAGGATTCTTTTTGGCTCGCGATCCTAACATCGGCATCTCTTCTTCTTTCTTAGATTCTGATACTTTTTGATAGGCTAACTCCATAAGATTATTGGTAAGCTATTGACTGCTTGACTAACCGCGTTTCTGATATAATTCGATAACAGAAACATTTTATTCAAGGATCAAGTCTATCTAGACAAGAGAATACCTTTTAGAGTGGTTCTCTGGTCAGGAGAAATGGCTTTTTGTTTGTGCAACTGATAGGTAAGGTAAAGTAGCTGTCCTATTTCTGTAGTGATATTTTCCATCGATGACTGTAAAGTAACTATAATTATTTACAGTAGTCGAATCATCGATTATTCTTATTTTGATTTAATATCGTTATGAAAGAAGGAGTGCCCGCTCTCAACGCTTTTGTAGCCGTCATCTATATGGCAATGGCCGGTCTTTGCGCTTTTTGCCTTAAAATGGCTACTCGTCCGACAGCCATAGTTAACCCTCAGCTTTAATCGTCAGCACTATTATCCAAAAAATAATCTATGAATTTTCATAAACTATTGGCACTTTCTCTGCTTAAAAAATGCACGATAGTAGGCTCTTTTTTCAGTGCTAACAAAAAATATCTAATCAAAGAGATATTAATCGTAAGTGCATATGCAATCAGCTGTCTTAAAATCAATCGATTAATAATGACCCCTATCATTCTATCTCTAATAATACTACCAATTTGTCTCTTTTTGATGGATTTTTTGCCAAACAAGTTATCTCAGTGTCATTTCAATCAGTCAGAGCTTACCGTTAACAACATTCAAAATCAAGATATACAAATTTAAGCGATTCGCATATAACAGTCAGATTTATAGCAAAAAATCGTGAAAAAATCATAAAAAACTTTATCTGAGACTCTAATCATGAGTGGCCTATGCATCATAGGCGTATTAATGTTATGGCAAACTATATTGGAACTGACTAATTCTATCAGCAACACAGGCTAGCTAAATATCGGCTCAGTTGGATTAATCATCATTTTCGACCAGCTTATTTTCAGAGTAATCTTTTGCCTGACTTTTTTTGGAGTACTTTAGATTCTCCAACTTGTTTCTCTGATTGATCTGAAGACAAACTGGCTAGTAGAAATGATATGCTCTTAATAAATTGTAAATCAACTAGTGGAAATCTAGAAGGATAAGATCAGAAAATAGCTTTAGGTTAGTTCTTCTCCCTTGAAAAAAATCAGTAGCAACCAAGATTTAGGGGTCGATTATATGAACATCAATATGGATCAGATTGAACATTAACATATTTCATCTCACTCTGAAGCGATGAAAGTTATTAATTAATCATAATCGTAAGTTGTGAAGCCTATGATATCGGTTAAATAGCAAGAAGATCAGTCTCAGTATCTCACTACACCTTAAAAATAGTTGTTTGACAAAGAATAATAAGGATAGAATGGATAAAATTTACAAGAAGAAGGATTTAACATCGCTTTATAGTAAAATGTTCTAAAGTAAATGGATGGAAATCAGGAGAACGATGGTTCTGAACTCAATCAAAGCGCAATCAACAACAAGAGCACTATAATTGACAATAGCACTGTTAGGGACGGACACAAGAACAGTATTTAGGATATCTTAGTACTAATGAAAGACCGTCAAAGTATCGAGCATTAAAATGCAAATGATCTTTACTTTGATCGTTCTCGCAAAAAACACAGTCAAGGACAAAAGCGCAAACCAAGAAGAGTGCTTAAGCTGACTGGAAACTCACCTTACCTTGAATATCTGCCCAATATGTTGAAAAATGTGGACAGCTATAGACAAAAAGTGCAGAAAGAAAAAGAAGTCAAAATGCTATGATCATGAACTTGCATACTCTTACTTAAATTTAAATAAAATCTAGATAATTTTAATAATGTTATGCTAAGTTTTATGTAAAATTAGCTATTTTAGTTTTAATATCTCATTAAATATTTTTTCGGAGTTTTAAGTGTTTGATGAGTGTTATTATTAATGTATCCTCACTAAGCATAGCTTCTCAATTAAATCAAGCGCCTAGAAACTAATCAAGCCTACTTACTGAAGGACCCTACTACGCCCCAGCAATAGTTTCTGCATTTGCTTGGTCAGCGCTACTTGCTAAATCGCAACATGTTTCATAAAAACATTTAGAAAAATCTTGATTATCTCCGAGGCTCTTTCGCTCAACGTGTCTTGCAATATTCTTACACGTCTTTTCTGCTTACAAATCGACTGTAGCCGGTGGGGGAGTGTCCTCTGGCCAAAATGATAGAAGATTGGATTGAATATTATCCAAGCATAAGACAAAAAGGAAAATACTTATTTAACCAGATGGTCTTACAGGGTAATGATTCTCCCTAGCAGCCCAATTATTCACTATACATGTACTACTTAGAACTCATCAGCATTGATTTGATGAAACTGCTCAAGCCAGAAACTCCTGAAAAAGATTTCTTCAACTAAACCAATTTTAGACAAGAATTGGAAAGAGTGAAAAAGAGTAAAATTTTATAGCAAGTCCTGGTAAGTGATTTGTTGATGTTTATTAGCAGCTGTTTGCCTAAAGTAATTTTGAATATTTTGTTGGGAAAACAAGCTCTATCTTCATAAATGCGGCAGTATCAGCAGTTTGAATGTCTTTACATCAACAGATAGGTCTAATATTTGTTACGAAACTGCATAAAAGTAGGTTTACTGCTGCGTTAGCTAATGCTGATCTTATTGAATCTCCCATTAAACGAGACCCAGCAAAAGTTCATGATGCTGGTTTCTTTACGCTACTATTATGTGTTTCATTTAGATAGGGCATACAATGCCTCTTAGATCATCATATATGCCTTTAACAAGCTGGATGACTAAATCAAGTATTCAATGAGGGATGAATTTGCCTTGTTTTTCCGCATTCTTATCAAATTGGGTAAAAAAAAGTTCATCAGTTTCATCGTAAGAAGCTCGTAGTACTTGCGAAAGGTGGTAGAAATAGCCCAGGACAACTCATTTATCGGCTATTCTCAATAAGCAGCCACACCATATAACAGTCAATAGCTTGGCTAAACCATACAGATTTAGCGTGGAAAAACAGTTGTTCGCTATTTCGAGGTTCTCAAGGAATGTTCCATCTTCTATTTCCGCGTTTTAGTGAGTTCTCAGGACGTTACTGTGCGCCTGAGCTATATGGGAGATATTACGAGCAGTAAGCAAAGCAACATATTGCTTTTTACTCACGAAAAACACTCTGGGTAGCTTAAGCGCTGCATTAATGCAATCAAGCGAGGCATATACATGTTTTAGTTCGACAACAGCTACTCGTGGCTCAACTCGAAGACCCTTGTATATGAAAATCTAATCTTTGAACCTATGGAAATAGTCGCTGAAGATCAGTATACCTGGCTACCCGCTCTCTACGATAACTACCGCCTCAATACCTTGGCAGAAGGAAGAAAAGCCTAAGTACTCAAAAGAAGCAAGCCATAAAAGAAAAAATTAGCGAATGGAGTGGTATATCTAGAAAAAGAGGATGATGAGATAGTTGTGAGATTGCAAAAAAGAGGAAGTTAGTACACGTACTGCACTGATAATCCCTAAAGAATGTCACAAAAAATCCGGTAAATTAACAATTCTAGTGACAAGTATAAGTGGGCCATTATGAACAAGGTAAGTATTATTCTATTCAGGTGGTACATGATATGAGATAAATCTAAGAGTTTTTGAGAGGAAATTAGCAGCCTCTTGAACAAGCTTCATAGAATTCATCAAAAAAGCACATCAAAAAATAGAATGTCGAGTAGTAAATCAAGTAAGGATACGTCTAGTCTCCTCGTCATTCACCTTAAGCTGCCAGCACTAAAGACTCTAAAGAACAAAAATAGTCGAATAAAGGTTAAATTAAACTCTCATAAGTGAAACAGTTAATTGATGAAAAAAGTGAAAAATAGACTGAACCATCTATTGTAGATCGTCCATAGGCTAAAAAATAAGCAGAAGTCTAGTAAAAATAAGAAAGTCCAAAAGAGATTTAGGATGTCCGTGAAATTTAACGCCAGGTTCTATATGGCACTTAGGAAGACTAAGAATACTAAGTCGTGGAGCACTAGCTTGAAAAATCTTACATAATGGGAGATAAGCGAGCCTTGGGCACAGTAACTAAGACGGATAAGAAGGAACAAATCAGATTTAACACTGAATAGACTGAAGATTTCTATCAAAATGATGACTGATAAATGTAAAGAATATTTATGACATACTATCAACTCTATAGACTTTAAACTCAAGACACTATCATTTCTATACTTATCTAGCATTTTACCTACTTTCAACTGTTTTTTCAGAAGAAACTAGATGAATTTTGTTAACGACTCTTTCAGGCTATCTACGCAACTGTTATTTTTATTCGCTCTACTAACCCAAAGAGAGTAGAAACGGAGAGCTTATTGTTTGCCTTTGTGGGTTCGAATTGAGACCTGGACTACGGCTTAGAGTCAAAGCATCATATTTAAGATCAAGAGCTGTATTCAGCTCATAAGCCAGTTGTATGCCTTGTTCTTTACGTTTACTAGAAGATCTAGAAATTTTTACGAGGCTACTTGACTTTGCTAAAAAAATGGGTCTCTTGGGCATGATTAGTCTAATTTTACAAATAATTTATAAAATATCGACTCATTAGTCATATTAAGATAAATCTAGTACATATGAGTGTATGAACATCATTTTGAAGTATCTATAACTTTTACGGATACATCTTTAAGCTCAATCATCGATTTTTTTGAAACATCATGAACTGCTATACTACTTTGTATCATCTAAGGCTGAGGCTTAGGAGGAGTTTTTAAGAAAATGACCATAGAAACTCCGAACAGCAAGAGTCCTGAACCCAGAAGACAGACCCAGTTTACTTCTTACCCGTATCGAAGCACACTCCAAGCGTAGGCGTACACTACTGTGGTTTGTGTTAGCATCGAAGTGACTCCTGGACTCTATGACAGCGCGATTCCGCAGTTAAAAAAGGTAAAGCCTCCTCCAAGCACAGTGCCTATCCACAGCAGAGAACGGCAAAAAAGCGGAAACTATATTCTGTCTTCGAGAAACATATAGCCTACTGAAGATCCGATGATGCCGAAGACTGCCTGATGATATACTACTTCAACTATATGATGCTAATTTTTGCGAGTTATGAGAATTCCATAGCCCCAAGCTACAACTAAGCCAAGCAACGTAAGCGAGACCATAGCTAGTACAAAGGGATCATCGCTTTTGTAGTTTTTGAATTTACTTTAAAAGTGAAAACTCGGATCAAGGAAGGCTAATATTGCTCGACCATTAACTGTAAGTAAAATGCCTAGCAAAGCGACTGCCATGCCTCCCATTTGCTTTGAGTTAATAGTCTTGCCATAAATAAGGTAGGCGAAAAGACAGACGAATATGGGTCCAAAGGCAGATATGGTATGCACCACATAGAGAGGCAGATATAGCTGCGACCAGCAAAGAACGAACGAGTGCACTGTGAAAATTGTGCTTCTTATCGAAAGCACACTGAATTCTAAAGAAGAACGGAACTGCAGCCGAAGTCCCTTTATTTTCGCTATTGTGTAGCAGATGAGACACTGCATGATGTATCGAGAGAGCTGATTTTAGCAGAAAGAGAAGTTGTGCTCGTTGCCAAACATGAAGCCGCTGACCCAGAAAAAACTAGCCAGAACGACTATGACATAAGATAGATGATTGTTGGAGAGACAAGAAATCACTCTGTTCTCGAGTCTAATCGGTTTGGGCATTATTATAGGTAGGATAATCATAAATTCAACATCTTCAAACATCTAAATATTTTAATAAATAGAACTTATATATTTCTAAGGTTTTATATATCAAACATCATTTTTAATTAATTTAGGGTCAGTAATTTAAATAGGCTTAAGTTATATGATCGATTTGTGATCTTGTCCTTAAAGATTACTTGAGACCTTTGATAGCTCGCGTAATGCTGGAACAGGCTTGAAAACAATTAGAATGCCAACTCCTAAAATCAGCAGGCTTGATCCAAAAAAACAGACCCAGTTTACTTTTTCCCCATATCGAAATACACTAAAGCTATAAGCAAAAATGAGAGTAGTCTGACCCAACATAGAAGTAACACCTGCATTTTAAGTCAGGGCCATGCCGATATTGAAAGTCGTGAAGCCTCCACTCAAGAGACAGCCTATCCAGAGTAATGACTAACAAAATAATGAAAATTCTACTCTTTCCTAAACAAACATATAACCTATTGATGAACCAATAATACCAAAAACTGCCTGATGGTAAATGACTTACATTATGTGATGCTTATTTTTGCGAGTTATCAGCATTCCATAGCCCCAAGCTATGACAGATAATAGAAGAATGAGTGAAACCATAAAAAGTACGAAAGGATCATCACTTTTATAGTTTTTGAAATTGCTTTCAAAATGAAAACTAGGGTCTATAGTTGAAGTAATCGCCCGGCCATTGACAGCTACTAAAATTCCAATAAAGGCAACTACCATACCTCCCATCTGTTGAGTGTTAATTACCTTACCATAAATAAAATAGTTGAATATGAATACGAATATAGGTCCGAATGCAGATATAGTGTATACTAGATAGAGAGGTAGATATAACTGGGACCAACTGAGGGCGAAAGCTTGAACTGTGAAAATCGTGCTTCTGATAAAGAGCACGCTGAATTCAAGCGAAGAACGAAACTGCATCTAAAGTCCCTTGATTTTACAAATGGCGTAGCACATGACACATTGAATGAGATAGCGCGATAGTTGATTTCATATGAAGGAAAAATTGTTTTAGTTACCAAATATAAAGCCACTCACCCATAAGAAACTTCCAACTGTTGTTAAGATATACGAGAGACCGCTGTTAGAAATGCAGCTTATAGCTCTACTTTCGAGCTTAATCGATCTCGGCATTTTATTTGCTTTTTTTATATAAACGTAAGATTCAAATATCTGATTTAATTTGTTACGTCTTTTGACAAGTTCATTTTTATGTAAAAATTTTTACTTAAAGGATTTGTAGAAATAAACTATGATATATAAGCTATAAATTATGATTTCTCTTTATTTTATTATTTAGTTAGAGTCATGTAGAAACAAGTATAAAATCTTCCGATAAAATCTTTATTAGAGATTCAGTAAATCCATGAAAAATTGATAAATTTGTGTTCGTGCTCGAATAGGGCTTACCCGTTTATTGAAGCCATGATGGAATAGATAAAGAAAAATATCTGCATTACGTAGCAGTTAGAATATTAGCAGGATTAGCCTGAGTGGCTTTTCAAATTCAAAGAATGGAAATATTTTGATATGATAGACAATCCCACGCCTAGCCCTATTTGTTCTAAAAGTATAGGTCATACAGCTACTAAAAAAGCTTTTAAATGCTACGACTGTGGACTGACTGACAACGCTATCGTATGCTATGATTGCTTCGTGGCCGGAGACCATAAAGGACATAGTTATAGATAAATAGAAACAGTTACTGGAGGCTGTGACTGTGGTGACTCATAAATGTGGAAAGAAAAAGGTTTTTGCTCGCACCATACATCCAAATAGAGACAAACTAACATAAAACCCTAGGTAATCAAACAGTTTATGGCATAACAAAGACTTCTTTTCTACTGTTACTTCGAATTAATACCAAAATACCTTGGAAAAGATAATGAAAATTTTGAAAAATTCGGAAATATGTTGTTTCAAACTTTCGGCTAGCACTCAGAATAAAGCTACGATCTCAAAGTACTGTCTCATCAGCTACTGACAAACAAATTCAAAGAATTCAATGTTACTAAATCTAATTAGCCAGACTTAACTATCCTTCAAAAAATCTTTAGACTATCTAAATAAAATCCTGTCTTTTAGTCAGCTAGAAAAATACTATTTCAGCTTTCAACTTTATAAAGTTTCAAGAAATAGGTTTTAAAATAGTATTTTCGACTATCAAAGGAAGGCTGTCTTGATTTAACTCATCCAATTAAAAAGATTAACTATCAGTTTTTAGTATTCAGCAAACTAGTATGTCAGATGATAAGAGATGGATAAATTTAACCTCTAAGACCTAATGCCAAAAACTAGTAGAATGTTATTTCATGCTACAAGAGATACTTCGAAGATATGAACTATCTCAGCAAAGTAAAAGCTTCTGCTGAGTATCATTTATTGCATCTTCAAATGGTAGACATCAGTTAAATGGCTGCTTATAGGTTCGCAATAAATGATTAAAAAATAGCATCAGAAAATGATCATTTTTTCATAAAATCCCTAGGAACTTATTTAAACAGTAGTAAACACCCAAAACATGTTCTTCTAGGCTGTATTGGTCCTCTAGCTTTTACTATTTATGGTTTCAAAGGTAAGCCAGCTTACTCTATGGCACACTAAAGAGCCTTTTCCTTGCTAATTATGGCTTACTGTTAAGGAGATCTTAAAAATCTTTAAAAACAGTAGTATATTGCACCTCTACAAGAGATTCTCACCGAAAAAGTAACTCTATAGGCTCTTTTGAAAAAATTAATCACTCAAAGTTTTTAAAGTAAGCAAATGGTAGGCTTTTTTAAACAAAGAAAAATAGATTCGCACGAGTACTTTTTTATAGCTGCCAACCCTTAGGTCAATTTTCTCAATTTTCTTGATATAATTTATCAAAAAATACTTCTGAGACTTTGCCAGAGTAGCCAACATTACAGCTAGATAATAAAAAGTCAGCTGATGAAGATGGAAACAAGCCCAATTTCAAGCCTATGGGTTTTATTTGAGCTCAGTTATGGCCTATGTTTTGATGTCGATTAAGCTGTTATCGCTGGCTTTTTAGGATTTCATCGTGAATAAATCACTGAATATCTTCATCAAATCACAGCTGGACAGCCTCTGAGGTTTACTGCGAAATAGTTTAGACAACTTGCAAAAGGAGTCATAAACAATTCATAGATTATCTAAAACTATATGGAACAACATCTTTAAATATACAACGGTAAAATACGTCTTAAAAATTAAAAGCCTTTGCTTCCTTCTATCATTCATGAAAGATACCTTAAAAATCATAATTTATTAAAACAATTGACATTTAACCCTTTACTTACTAATCCTGCGATAAAATTTTATCAAGTTTAATCGATTTTTACTAATTTTGTGATAATTTTCCTGATCAATCAATACAAAAAAATGCAGTAAAATCCTCTTTTTGCAATAAAAGAGAAAAGTTAGAGTTAATCTGTTACCTTAGATTATAAATAAACGATAAATTAAACAAAAGAAGCTTTTGACTGCAGCCTTATAATCATATATATGATAACTTCTGACTAGCGCTTAAAATCTTTTTTTAAACAACTACTTAATTAAAAATAAAAGATTTCACCGTTAGTTCATCAACAGCTGGTTTAAATACTTCAAACCAACTAGTAACGTTAAAAGTAAAATTAAATTGAGAATAGTGCTCTTAAGAGCAAAAAAAATAGGATGTAATAAAAAAAGCGTTAAAAATTGGCATTAATGAAGAAAAATGCGACTACGATGCTAGAAAAACATGAAAAAATAATATAAGAAGAAGGATAACGTTGTATTTACTGCAGAGAGAAAATAGCTAACGAAGAATCATACTTGATTTCTTACTTCAATTTCACTCATCTCATTTCAAAACGCATTCTAAACAAAGTTTTTAATCACATTTTCTTCAGTAGCTGCCATCATATAGTTCATCAGCAATGTTACATAAAGTATGAACATTAAAAAGGCACATCAATCAGATGCTTCTTGTGTAAGCAAGATACCAACCTTCTGATCCCCTGTATTTCTAAAATAGCTGATTTAGGTAAAAAAGTGGAAGTGGCAACTTAGTTTGTGTAATTTCTTTATCATAGAATTTTACAGATGTATATGGAAAAATTAAAATTTCTTTAAGAAATAATGGACTAATATAAAGGAAATATGCTAGCTTTGTTGATAGATTCTGTAGTAAGAGAACTTAATTACAACGGACTTCATAACGATAGATTCATTACTAAATTCATGCCGATCTATCGATAGCTGTATTAGATACTTAAATACATTCCTGCTAAGCAACTCTAAGAGTCAATATCTATTGTTTCTAATAGGCAAGTGCAAGATCATCCTTTGTAAACGATAAATAAAATAATTTTTTACCGAATCAAGCATAAATTGCTACCTAGTTCTATTCACGCACTTGTCACTCATACTGATCCCAACATTTAAAACGCGATATGTAAGCTCACTTAACATATTTGCAAGCCCTAAGCAGAATAAATTAATTAATTTTCTTCAGCTTCTGAGATTATAAGTGCCAATAATATGCTTATGGGTCTCTAATAGAATATTCATAAGCTACACTTAAGAATGTAGGCTTGTCCTTTTTGTAAAAAAATGACGCATAATACATTTTTATGTGTCCTCTGCGGATGGCTTTGCTGCACTAAGTAATCCCAAAACTTCTTCTAGCATGTCAAAAAATAACATCCTTAAGGTTCTATTTTCATAAGTCCCTGTAGCGGAAGACTCGCCTTTATCTTTAAGGAAAGCGCCACAAACAAAGAAAGTATTTACGAAAATCAATTCGGAGAGTTATACACACACTAAATGGAGCAACAAACATTAGGTAAGCTTTAGAAATTCAAACTAAACAAAAAAAAATCAAACGATTTATTTAACTGCATAATTGAGCACGGAGTGCATAGCAGAACTTCATGATTAAAAAACTTGTCATAAAAATATTTGAATATTTTTAATCTATTCAATTTTTTTAAAAAAAAATCAAGTCGATATCTTTTTGATATATTTATAAAAAGAAAATCATCAGAAATAATTTTTATAATGTTAGCGTTGGCATATCGTCGACTCAGTCATAGAGTGCAAACTTTCAAAGCAAAAGCAACTCTATTCCAGCTAAAAACTCGCAAAAATTACAAACTTTTCAGTAACAGTCGTATAGATCCACTTTAGAAGCCTCTTAGCACCTGGAACCATATGGATAATTAAAGATTGCACAAGTAGATGTAAATTTTGTATCAGTTACCAGAGTTTCACAATTAAAAATAAATTAGAATAGAATTAATCAAAAGACTTCAGGATCTTGGCATCAAGATAGCTTAAACACTTAGTATTTTTATTCAATTTATTGAAGAAAATAAAGAATAAATCGACAAAAAACTAAAGGAAATAGAGCTTAAGAGTGCTTAATTAAAAAGTCAACTCGATAACATAATTGCCAAAATGAACGAAAAAATATAAAAATCGTAAAAATAGCTAAATTTAAGTTAACTAAAAGCATTAACTTAAACACTTAAGTTTATTTGTGAAGAAATTTTGCACCAAACCCCATAAACTGATTTTTTCAATAAACTGGTATACATTCTATAAATATAAATAAAAATCGGGAGTGCCTTTACTCTTTTTTTTGAATGCCCAGAATAGCCGAATGTTACAAATTCACACCCTCAACTATATCAAAATGTTTGGAAAAACATTGAATTACAACGCTTTGATAACGCCTAAACTATCCATAAAAAGTATAAGTCAGTTGGTCAAGATCTGCATTCACTAAGTGGAGCCCTGGTGGCAGCAGAACCATACAGCAATACCGGTTGGTTCGATTTAGTTTTCGGTTTAACTCTTCCCTTGAACCTTATTAACTATGAATGGGGAATTCTTAAGAGTTTACAATTTTTCAAAGCTCCAACTATCTAAATCTGCCGAAAATATATGAATCTGTATGATTATGGAATATACAAAAAAATAGCTTAGCTTTCTTTGCCAAAAATAAAAACCAGTACTCTTATTTACATTCCTATTAATCCAATTTAAAAGTAAACTTTTGATATATGGAAATAAGGCCCAGACACGATACCTGTTAGAATTATTTATGACAAAGACCTTCCTCTTCATGACTCATAATGCGATTTTATTGAAGATATTGTGATTCATATGCATGGTGGAGGCTTCATCGGACTCTCCAGTCAGGTCACTCAATATTATACTCGATCTTGGGCAACAGGGCTTAATATTCCTATTTTTTCTGTCGACTACCGCATGCCTCCATAACATCCGTTTCCTGTACCTCCTCAGGACTGTCTTACTGTCTATAAATTTATGTAACTGCATATCGAAAAATATTTGAAAATTAAACCGAAAAATATTTATTTATGCGGGGACTCAGCTGGAGGTAACCTGTGTTGTGGCTTGACTGTTCTCCTCATGCAGCAGGGCTACAAGCTACCTAAGGGTCTTTTTCTGGCATTCCCTACTCTTGATGTACGAATGACGTACTACCCATCAAGAAAATATATCTTAAATGATCCTTTGATGTGGCCAGCCATAGCTGAATTTTTCTTCACTTCATATGCCAAACCTGATTAAAGAAATAATCCTATAGCAAGTCCTATTCTGTTTACGAAATAGCATCTAGGTAAAAAAAGAGATAAAAGTTTTCCAGAAAAGTGGCCTATGACATATATAGTCGTCGGAAGCAAAGATCCTCTCAGAGATTAGTCTTTACTTTTAATTCAAAAAATGACTTAATCGAATGTGATTTGTAAATGTGTCGTCTATTAGAATCTAAGACACGCAATATACAGTACTCAAGGCTATCTGAAATAATCTAAAGTAGCTTTAGAACATTCTTTATAAACATTCAAATAGCTAGTAGTCCAATCTAAACGAATCGAACTTTGAATCGAATAAAGATATAAATTATGATTCTTGTGATTATTTTTTATTTGAATAGGCGACTAAAAGTGAATAAATAAGTTTATAAATAGAAAATAATGAGGTAGTCGTTGCGAAAAGCTTAACCGTGGATCAGAAAGGCCGCTATCCGCTAGGTAGATCAATATTAATGCAGGAACTTCTTCCCTCTCAGCAACCGCTCAACAAACCGACTCGCGACATTTCAGCTTCCATTAAAAGTCAATCTCTATCAAGAGATGAACTTCCCCCGCCTGTGCTATAGGCGGGCTCATAAAAAAGAATATTTTTCTATGAAAGAGACCCCTCATAAATTTAATATCAAAAACAAGCAAACATCATCTATAACGATCAGTTCAAGACTCTGGCTAAACTACTGGGTAATGAAAAGATGGAATTCGAATAGCTCAGATAAAAAATTTAAAATCTGATTCTTCAAGGTGGTTACGAAGATAGGACTGTGCTTTTGCAGAAAATTCAAATATTATAGCGTTAATTGGCAAAAAAGACATATAACGTCGATTTGCTACCTCGATCAGTCGGAACAAGCTATTCGCAATAATACGTAAGAGGCCTTGAGTAATAACTTTAAAAACGTTCAAAAATCATGGATTTTAGCGACTATGTTCACAAGTAAGTTTTATAATAGGCCATTAAAACTCTTCAAGAATAGCTTGGTAAAAAGGAATCGCAGATAAGATCATTAGAAACTTAAAACTACGACTCTAAACTAAAAATTGTTAATAAAGTTACCATCGTATAGTAATAGTTAGTCAAAAAAAATCAAACTATTCAAAAATTGTCTTTCGAACTTAATACTAACAAGCTGAAAACTCAAACACTTGCCTAAGAAAACGAACGGATAAAGAAAAGAGAAAAAGAGCTGTAAACAAGTCTTGAAGTTTAGACCCGCGTAAACTATGGATAAACTACTTATAGTCTTAATTCGATAGTTCTTTAGCTACAAAACAGAGACCAATAGATCCGGCAATATCATCAGCAAGCTGCTGAAATGTAAAGATAACTTTCATAAATAAAAGGTGAACTCGATAACGCAGAAAATAGATATAAACGTCATCTAATAACTTCAAATTAGATGCAAGAAAGCTTAGGATTTTATCAAAATTTGTCTAAAAATCTGCAAAATGATTTAGATAAAATGAATCATATAAGTGAACTGCAATAAGAAAGACTGCGTTAGCTATAGCATCAACGATCTGAGCACATCAGATCTATCACTGAATAAATTACTCGATAAAACTAGCAATTGAGAGAAGAAATTCAGCAAGCAATATCGTAAAAACAGTAAATTTTACAATAGTGCCATCAGATTCAAGACAAACATCAATAATTAGTGAGAATGTATGAACAAATAGGAATCGATTATCGTAAAATAACTATAGAAAAAGAAGAAATAACACTTTTGCTCTAGACGGCTAAAAATAAATAATAAGAACTCTAAAATGAAATAAGAATAGAACAGAGAAGCAAAAGATAATTTTAATCTTAGAAACAAATCGCAGTTGATAATTACACAATCTAAATCGACAGACTTCAACATTTGAACCGCAATCTCTAGCAAGATCTATAAAAAATTCGTTAAGAATATGCCAAATAGCAGCATTAAATATTAGCTGATCATCGCAATATACAGCAGTAACTTCAGGATCAACAGCATAAAAACAAAAAACTTGAAGATGAAATATAGCAAATTTTCACTGATAAGTAAAATATTCTGAATCAAAGAAATTCCATGGAGAGAAAAATAGTTGAAATGGGCTATTAGTGTGAGGAACTTCAATCTTAATTGAAAAATTATATCTAAAAATGGAATGTAGAAAGAGCACAAATGTCAGATTAGATCAAATAAGCAGAACGAAGAAAAACTTAGGATAGTCACAAAATAACTTAAATGGAAATAGCTTATCTTTAGCAGATCCAAAAAGTAAAGAATCTTCATTCTGATGAACAAAATGATAAAATAAAATTGCAAAAATAATTAGGAGATCATCAAGATATGATAGCCCAGTTAGAAAACTAGCTTCAATAAATTAAAAATCAAAAACAAACAGATTAGCTTGCTTGTTTACCACTTAACCATCACGATACCAACTAGCATTTATAGTAGTTATAAAATCTTCAGCAAAAAATTACTCATATGTAATAGATGTTACAATAATACAGACAAAACGCTTTAGATGACAGACAAAAACTTTTGGAAAAATAACAAATCATATCTCATTACTAGCAAATGTAAGAAAAATTAGTAAAACTATCATATTCTTTAAGCGCTTCCTACAATAATGGCTAATCTCTACAAAGCAGATCTGCCTAAAGATTAGGTCTTCAGGCAATATAAAGAGACCTTAATGACATGTCACGACAGATTATGTCTTTAAGGTAGGAGCTATTCCAGGCATAAAATAACAGCAATCGTTTAGTATATGAGCTTAACTCTAAGTAGGCTAAAATCAAATAGCTACTGTAAAATGCAGCCAACCAATAGTTGACTATATTAAACTTGAATACTAAATTAAGATCTATATAGCAGCGATAACTAGTTTAAAATAAACAATAAAAAAATGTTTCTCAATAAAATTTTATGCTCAAAGAACAACATCAATAGCTTAGATAAGAAATGATAAAGCTAAAAGAACAGCTTATAATTTCTAGAGAAGAAATTATTCAACTCAGAGAGCAACTAAGTATAACTTGCAAGTAACTCAACAGATAAAATCAAGGCAATAATCATGCTTTGTCCCGATTAAGCAAAAAAAGTAACGCTGAGGAGAGTCAAAACGAACAGTCAAAGCAACCATCAAGCGACGGAGAGCTTTCAAGAAAGATTTTAGATCCTTCTAAGATAAGCGGTCAATAAAGTAGATTCATTCATTTAGCCTTCTAGAGCAGCAAAATCAACGGTATCCGATAGTCCGACATCAAACACTAAGTTATTGTTGATCACAAGATAATCGAAGAACGGATAGAGATAACTTAGCAGCGACATGAACACTCAAGCATCAGCAAACAGCAACAAGGATAGATAAGTTCTTCTCACCCCAACACAAATTCAAAAAAAGATATAAATTCTTCACAAAAAATTATTTCTGCTGAGGAACTCAAAGAAAACAAAATTTAAAAATAATCAAAAAAAAACTAAAACAAAAATTATGATAGCATAAGTGTTAATCAATCTGCAGCTAAAGTATAGACTGATAAACGGTAATATCTACCGCAGCAAAGTAGTAGGAAAAAGCTAGAAGATGAAAGAATAGGTATTTAAAGGTCTCCCTCTCAGTTTGTAATGCCTGATACTCCCAAAGCCCCTACATTTTCATTCAGTCCTAGTTTTTCGCCTTTCTAAAGATCTAATCATCATTTCGCACCTCCCGTCTATACATCTAAAACGGTGATTCCAGAAAGCAGACATGAAAGCAGCCATTCTCAGAGTGGAAGCAAAACTAAAATCAAATTTACTTATCAACAAGCTTCAGATAAATCGATTGAGATAGCCAAAGATTTTGACAGCAAAAACAGCAGAATATCCAAAATAAGCTAGATCAGTCAACCAAGAAGGTCAGAACATTCTTTTCAATCTATAAGTCCAGTCCCCTAAAAGCAAGTAAACAGCAAAATATCTGATCAATTTGCGCCTAGCAACAAAGAAGAGTCTAAGATTCAACCATCAAATTTAGTAATATAGCCCCGTTTCAGCTTAGAAAACCAGCCTGTTACCAGAATCGAAAGCCAAACTGTTGTAAGAGTAGATAATCAAAGACCTTCTAAAATTTAAAACCAATCGATCCTTAGGGCTGATAATCTTCATGCTTCTCAGGCTAGTAAGGCCGTGGCAGATAAGCGTTTTTCTATCATCGATAAACTTCCAGCACCGACAATAGAGCAAAAACTGTTGAACAGAATAGAAAGTCATTCACATATTGTTAATACTGTTAATGTTCCCAGCTCGAATCAACATATGAATGTTTTTGAAACTTTTCAAGCCTTTTCAAATGCAAATACGCAATACTACTTGCCTAAACCCGTTCAAGATGTCAAAAGACATACAGTTCAGCTTCCAATTTCCCCACAAACCCAACGTCTTGGTACAGATTCATTGCATAAAAATACAATCAAAGCCTCATTCATCGAACAAGCTCCTATCAAGCAAGTGACCTAGCTTGACAAGCGCAGCATACAAGCCTAAACTATTGTGCCAGTATCACCTAAAATGACGATGCGAAACGTTGTTTCAGTCAATAGAATATCAAAAAAACAGTAAAAACCGCTTGAAAGTTTAGCGATTGATAATAGGATGATTGCAGACGATCTTTCTGAATCAAGAGATTCAGGAATCGATATGCTCTTGAATGAATGGGAGGCTCCCTGTTGCAGAAATAAGCCATGATTCATACAAATTATATTATCGTATCGATATCAAAATAAAAC
>Ga0169931_10000959_pt1 | contig 47930 bp, 44 predicted proteins | sample Kivu_15m_20L_FD_129675 | JGI IMG/M metagenome (GOLD analysis project Ga0169931, IMG submission 129675) | Freshwater microbial communities from Lake Kivu, Western Province, Rwanda to study Microbial Dark Matter (Phase II) - Kivu_15m_20L... | ecosystem: Environmental > Aquatic > Freshwater > Lake...
GCCCACGTTGCAGCAGCCGCTGACAACGACTGGCCGAGCTTGTCGCAGAAATTCGTCGAGTCGATGCAGTTGCAACACAACGCTCTCACCACACAGATCGAACCGCACGACTGGATCGGTGAATATGCCGATGCACTCGCCGCCCTCGATGTCATCCTGATCGACTTTTCCCGTGACACCTGGGGCTACATCAGCTTGGGCTATCTCAGGCAACGCCCGGTGAGCGGAGAAATCGGCTCATCGACGATGCCGCACAAGATCAACCCGATCGATTTCGAAAATGCCGAGGGCAATCTCGGTATTGCCAATGCCCTGCTGCGCCATTTCGCCGATAAGCTGCCGATCTCGCGCTGGCAGCGCGATCTGACCGACTCCACGGTATTGCGCAACTTCGCCGTCGCCTTAGGTCACATCGCCATCGCTCTGCGTGCACTGCAGCGGGGACTTGGCAAGATCGAAGCCGACCCGGAACGCATGACCGCCGATCTCAGCGAGGCATGGGAAGTGCTGGGCGAAGCGGTACAGACCGCACTGCGAGCAGCTGGCGTGCCCAATGGTTACGAGCTGCTCAAAGATTTTACGCGCGGACGCAAGATAGACGAGCAACTCTACCGGCAGTTCGTTAACTCCCTGCCGCTCGCCGACTCGGTTAAGGCCGAGCTCGCAGCGCTGCGCCCCGAAACCTATCTCGGGCTCGCAAGCAAACTTGCCACCACTCACTAGCCACAGACGCATGACGCGTCAGCCATGAAAATCATCGTGGGGCTCTCGGGCGGCGTTGACTCGGCAGTAGCGGCGTTGCTGCTGTGCCGCGCTGGCCACGAGGTCGAGGGCTTGTTCATGGCCAATTGGGCCGAGGATGACAGCTACTGCACCATCGCCAACGATTTTCAGGATGCCCGCGCCGTTTGCCGCGAGCTTGGCATAGCGCTGCATCGAGTCGACTTTTCAGACGCCTATCGACAGCGTGTATTTGACTACTTCCTCAGCGAGTATCACGCTGGCAGGACGCCGAACCCTGACGTGCTCTGCAATCGTGAGATCAAGTTCGGCGTCTGCCTCGACCACGTGCGCCGACTGGGTGGTGCATTTTTCGCGACCGGTCACTATGCAAGGCGGATCGAGACCGCCACCGGAGTCGAGCTGCACAAGGGCTTGGATCGCGACAAGGATCAGTCCTATTTCCTGCATGCGCTCGAGCTTGCACAGCTTGAAGCGGCTCGTTTTCCTCTCGGCGAACTCTGCAAGAGCGAGGTCCGCGGACTCGCTCGCGCTGCCGGGTTACCGGTCTTCGACAAGCCAGACAGCACCGGCATCTGCTTTATCGGTGAGCGACCCTTTCGCGAGTTCCTCGCGCAGTACCTTCAAGACAAGCCGGGACCCATCGAGACTGCAGAGGGGCGACGTATCGGTACGCACCGCGGTTTGCATCTCTACACCCTGGGGCAGCGCGGCGGCCTCGAGATCGGCGGTCTCGCCGGACACGCCGAGGCACCATGGTATGTGGGCCGCAAGGATCTCGCGCGCAATGCGCTGATCGCCGTGCAGGGTCATGATCATCCGCTGCTACTGAGCTCGGGGTTACACGCCGGGCCGGCGCATTGGTTATTGCCGTCACCCCAGAACCCGTTCGATTGCAGCGTGAAGCTTCGCTATCGGCAGGCCGATCAGCCGTGCCGGGTAATCCCGACAGCGAATGATCGATTCGACCTAGAGTTTCCACAGCCGCAACGAGCCGTAACACCCGGACAGTTCGCGGTGCTCTACGCTGGCGAGCGGTGTCTGGGCGGCGCGGTCATCGAGTCGTTATAATTTCGTCTGGTTTCTTGCTTAAGTCACTTGTTCCCGGGGGTTTCCGATGGCCGACAGTTACCGCGCACGCAAGTCTCTCAAAGTGGGCGCACGCGCCTATGAGATCTGGAGTCTGGCCGCGTTGCCACAGAAGAAAGTGGCGCGCCTGCCCTATTCGCTCAAGATCCTGCTCGAGAACTTGCTGCGCTTTGAGGACGGCGTCAACGTCACCCGCAAAGACATCGACGCACTGCTCAACTGGAAAGCCAAAGCAGCACCAAGTCACGAGATTTCATTTACGCCTGCTCGCGTGATCATGCAGGACTTCACCGGTGTGCCCTGCGTGGTCGACCTTGCGGCCATGCGTGAAGCCATCAAGAAGCTGGGCGGCGACCCTCAGCAGGTCAACCCTTTGGCCCCAGCCGAGCTCGTGATCGATCACTCGGTGCAGGTCGATCATTACGGCAGCGCTGATGCTTTGGCGCGTAACACCAAGATCGAGTTTCAACGCAACGGCGAGCGTTACTCGTTCCTGCGCTGGGGACAAACGGCCTTTCGGAATTTCAAAGTGGTGCCACCGAACACCGGCATCGTCCACCAAGTCAACCTTGAGTATCTGGGCCGTGTGGTGTTCGAAAATCGCGATGGCAAAAAGCCCCAGGCTTACCCAGACACGCTGGTCGGCACCGATTCGCACACCACCATGATCAACGGTTTGGGCGTGCTCGGTTGGGGTGTAGGTGGCATCGAGGCTGAGGCTGCGATGCTGGGTCAGCCGGTTACCATGCTCATCCCGCAGGTTGTGGGCTTCAAGCTCACCGGACAACTGCCCGCGGGTGCGACGGCCACCGACCTCGTGCTCACCGTTACCGAAATGTTGCGCAAAAAAGGCGTGGTTGAAAAGTTCGTCGAATACTTTGGCGATGGCCTCGCCAACTTGCCGCTCGCCGATCGCGCGACCCTTGCCAACATGGCGCCGGAATATGGCAGCACTTGCGGCATCTTCCCCATCGACGAAGAAACCTTGCGTTATCTCGAGCTTTCGGGTCGCAGCAAAGAACAGATTGCCTTGGTCGAGGCCTACGCCAAGGCGCAGGGCATGTGGCGTTACAACGGCGCACCGCAAGCTGACTATAGCGACGTCCTCGAGCTTGACCTCGGTACCGTTGAGCCATCGCTCGCCGGCCCCAAGCGCCCGCAAGATCGCGTCCCATTGCGTTCAGTCAAGAGCGTCTATCGACAAACCCAAGCGCAAATGGCTGCCGAGCGCAGCAAGAAAAATCCGGCGGCTACGGGCGTTGGCGCAGTCAGCGGAAAAAGCACCTACGAAGTCAAAGATGGCGCGGTGTTGATCGCAGCCATCACCAGCTGCACGAACACCTCGAACCCGTCGGTCATGCTGGGTGCGGCACTGCTCGCACGCAATGCCGCAGCGCGGGGGTTGAAGGCCAAGCCTTGGGTCAAGACCAGCCTCTCACCAGGGTCCAAGGTCGTAACCGACTATTTGACCAAGGCCAAGCTGCTCGATGACTACGCCAAAGTGGGCTTTCATGTGACGGGCTATGGCTGCATGACCTGCATCGGTAACTCCGGTCCGCTGAAGCCCGAGATTTCGGCGGCCGTCAAAGCCGGCGATGTGATCGCAACTTCGGTGCTCTCGGGAAATCGTAACTTCGAAGGTCGCGTGCATCCCGAAGTGAAGATGAACTTTCTCGCTTCACCGCCACTCGTGGTCGCGTATGCGCTCGCTGGCACCACCGACATCGATCTCAACAACGAGCCGCTGGGCACCGACCGCAAAGGTCGGGCGGTTTTCTTGCGCGACATCTGGCCATCGGCAGAAGAGGTTGCCGACACGGTGCGTCAATCCATCGATTCGAAAATGTTCCGCGGCAGCTACGGCAATGTGTTCGCTGGCGACGCCAACTGGCGTGCCATCAAAGTGCCGGCGGGCAAGCTCTACACTTGGGACGACAAATCGACCTACGTACGCAATCCGCCGTACTTCGACGGCATGACCATGCAGCCCGGAAAAATTACCGAGATCCGTGGCGCTCGCGCGCTTGCACTGCTTGGCGACTCCGTCACCACCGACCATATCTCGCCGGCCGGTGATATTGCCCGCGGCAGTCCAGCAGCCCGCTATCTCGAAGCGCATGGCGTTCAGAAAGTTGACTTCAACTCGTACGGCGCGCGTCGCGGTAACCACGAAGTGATGATGCGTGGCACCTTCGCCAATATCCGCCTGCGTAACCTGTTGGCGCCCGGTACCGAAGGCGGCGTAACCGTACATCTGCCGACCAACGAAACACTCTCGATCTATGACGCCTCAATGAAATACCAAGCCGCGGGCACGCCGCTCGTGGTCATCGCGGGCAAGGAGTACGGCACGGGCTCATCACGAGACTGGGCAGCCAAGGGCACGATGCTGCTCGGCGTCAAGGCCGTTATTGCCGAGAGTTTCGAGCGCATCCACCGCTCGAATCTCATTGGCATGGGCGTGCTTCCCTGCCAGTTCGTCAATGGTCAAAGCGCCACATCTCTCGGACTCACCGGGCGCGAGACGTTCGATTTCGGCGACCTCAAGAACGCCGAGGCACGCAGCATCAAGGTCACGGCCACTAGAGAAGACGGCGGCAAGCCGATCGTCTTCGAAGTGCGGGTACGCATCGATACACCGAAAGAGCGTGACTACTACCGCCACGGTGGCATCTTGCAGTACGTGCTGCGACAACTCGCTGCGGCCTCGAGCAGCGGCAAGCGCAAAACCAAGGCTAAGGCTAAGGCTAAGAGCAAGGTCAAAGCCAAGCCGAAAGCCAAGACTAAGACCAAGGCCAAGGTCACAGCGAGACCGCGACGCGTAGCGCGCCGCGCGAAGTAACTGGGCGGCCGCTCGCGTGTCGGACCTGGAGTTTGCACGCGAGCCCGAGCCGAGGTTGGTGCTGTTCGATCTCGACGGCACCATCACTCGGCGAGATACCTTGAGCGGCTACGTGCTCGGCTACGCGCTGGCTCACCCCTGGCGTTTGCTCGGGTTTCTGCTGTTCGTGCCCGCGGTGATCCGCTTTTTGTTCGATCGAGACCGGGGCCGACTCAAGGGCAAGCTACTGGCGGCTGTGATGGGTGGCGCCACAAGAGACTCCGTAGCGCGTTACAACACGGGGTACATCCCCCGCCTTCTGGCTCGCGGAGTATTTCCCGAGGCCAAGCTTGCCATCGAGCAACATCGAGCCGCGGGCGATCACCTCGTGCTGATGTCAGCGACTGTTGATCTCTACGTGCCTGCTATCGCGGAGACGCTGGGCTTCCACGAGTGGGTCTGCTCCAGGGTCAACTGGCGAGCGGATGGCAAGCTCGACGGCCACCTTGTCGGGGCCAATGTTCGCGATGATCAAAAAGCGCGCGAGCTTAAACGCTTGGCTGCGGCCCACCCAGGACGTCGTATCATGGCTTACGGTAATTCGTTGCCCGATCTGCCGCATATGCGTCTTGCCGACCGGGCGATCCTGATCAACCCGTCGAAGACATTGCGCCGGGCCGCAGCTGATCTTCCGGTAGAATTTAAAAACTGGCTTTAATCTATTGTTTAAAAAGGAATTTAAAATGAAAGATCAGCCCGGCTACCGCATCCTTCCCTCCGAGATCACGAGCGAGAGCCTGTTCTTCGAACGGCGCAGCGTGATTCAGGCTCTCGCGGCCTCAGCCAGCCTAGGTTTCGCTGGCCTCGCAGAGGCGAACTCTGAACGCGGTAACATCGCCGCTCCTGGAAAAGGCGTGCTGAGCGATCCAAAGTTCGTCAAGAACGCGCGCTTCAGCGTCAGCGATCCAGTCAATTCTTGGGACGAAATAACAACTTACAACAACTTCTACGAATTCGGTCTCAATAAGGATGACCCCGCACGACGGTCGCAGCAATTTCAAGCGCGCCCTTGGAGTGTCGAGGTTGGCGGTGAGGCCGCAGTCCGCGGCCGCTTCGACCTTGAAGACATCCTCGCCCGTCACCCGCTTGAAGAGCGGATCTATCGTTTCCGCTGTGTCGAGGCGTGGTCGCGGGTGGTGCCGTGGCTCGGCATCCCGTTAGGCGATGTGCTCAAGCGCTTTGAGCCCACCTCGCGTGCCAAGTTCGTCGAGTTCACAACTTTGTATGATCCGAAGCGCATGCCCGGTCAGCGCTCGGGGGTGCTCAATTGGCCTTACGTCGAAGGACTGCGGATCGACGAGGCGATGCATCCGCTTGCGCTGCTGGTGGTCGGCGTCTACGGCAAGTGGCTGCCCAATCAGAACGGCGCACCGCTCAGACTGATCGTGCCATGGAAATATGGCTTCAAAAGCATCAAATCCATCGTGCGAATTCGCTTCACCGAAAGACAACCACAAACCAGTTGGAACAAAGCGGCGCCTGATGAATATGGCTTCTTCGCCAACGTGAACCCCGCGGTTGATCACCCACGCTGGAGCCAGGCCAAAGAGCGTCGCATCGGTGCAAGCCTGTTTGCCTCGCGCGTGGATACCTTGCCGTTTAACGGCTATGCCAATGAGGTCGCCTCGCTCTATCGCGGAATCGACTTGCGTCGTTATTTTTGATTCCGGATGTCGACCACTCTGCCTGCCTACGGCTATGAGCCTGCAGTATGGCTCGGTTGCCTACTGCCGCTACTGTGGTTGTTGGCTGCGGCATTCGGCGTTGCCGAACTGACTCTGGGCGCAAACCCCGTGCGCGAGCTGCTGCATTTCACCGGCAAGACGGGTTTGAATCTGCTGCTTTTGACGCTATGCATGACGCCGCTCCATCATCTGACCGGGCGCCTTGAATGGCTAAGAGTGCGGCGCATGCTCGGCTTGTTTGCCTTCAGCTACACGCTGCTGCATTTCATGGTGTACGTCGTGCTGGAGCTTGATCTCGACTTCTCCGACATTGGCCGCGAAATCATCAAGCGCCCGTTCATCACCATCGGACTCGTCGCTCTGCTCATGATGCTGCCATTGGCTCTGACCTCGACCGATCGCGCCATGCGCAGCCTCGGTCGCCGCTGGCAAGCTTTGCATCGGTTGATTTATCCGATCGCCATTCTTGCAGTGTGGCATTACTACTGGCAGGTCAAAGCCGATATCCGCGAGCCGTTGTTATACGCCGCGGCGCTCACCCTGCTGCTCGGCTGGCGACTGCATCGACATCGTCTACGGCAGCATCGGCAGCATCGCCAGCATCAGCGCTGAGCAGCAGGAAAACAGGCTACGTAAACCTGCCGCGCGCTCAACGGCGAAAAATCCATGCGGGCACTCGCTGCCAACCCTGGCGTAACTCGGCATCGAGCGTGTGCCAATTGGCAGCACAGCGAGCAACCTCAGCCCAATACTGCTTTGAGTGATTCATATATCGGGTGTGCGCCAACTCATGGATCATGAGGTAATCCAGCACCGCGCTAGACTGAAACGCGGCGCAACCATTGAGACTGATCACACCGCGCCGTGAACACGAACCCCAGCGACTGCGCTGCCAGCGCAATTGCATCCGCTCGTAGCGATAGCCATGTTGTAGAGCAAGTGTGCTGAGGCGCTGCTCGAAGGGCTGACGAATCACGTCACGCAACCATTCGCGCAAGGTATGCGCCAAGATCGTCAAATCGGCCTCAAGTGGGTGATGCAATTCGAGGGTCTCGGCGCTGCGTTCAAGGAGACGAACATCGCCACCTGTTGTCACTACCGTAGTGAGCGACCATCGACGCTCGAGCGCGGGTAACTCCAGACACAATGGCGGGAATGGCTGCGGGACATGGCGAGCACACGCCTCGCTGACCCGCTGTTCTATCCATAGGCGGTGTCGGTCCACAAAATCACTGATCACCCAGAGGGGCAGCAATCTCGGGGCGACGATTTCGACGCGCCCGTCGCGATGCACCCGCGCCGAAAGGCGGCGTGCCCGGGCGCTGCGTCGGATGTCGTAGGGAATAGCACTCATGCCGCGCGCCATCATAGCCCGATGAGGTAGCATGCGCGCCCCATGAGCCGATATTTCAAAAGCGACAACACCGCCCCAGTTGCCCCGGAAATCATGGCGGCGCTGCAGGCTGCCAACGAAGGCTACGCGCGCGGCTACGGCGATGACCCGTGGACGGCGCAGCTCGAACAACGTTTCACGAAACTGTTCGAGCGCGACGTCAAGGTGTTTCCGGTTTCGACGGGTACCGCTGCCAATGCCCTCGCCCTGGCTACACTGGTTCCGCCTTACGGCGCCGTACTGACTCACGAGGAAGCACACATCGTGCGTGATGAGTGTGGTGCACCCGAGTTCATGAGCGGCGGAGCGCGACTAATACTGACCGGTGGCCGCGGTGCCAAGATTGCTCCCGAGACTCTGGCCGCTGCACTCGATGCCAACCCAACCTCAGTACACACCGTTCAGCCGCGTGCAGTCTCGATCACGCAAGCCACTGAGTTGGGAACCATCTATCAACCGCATGAGATCGCTGCGCTCAGCAAACTTGCCCATGCGCGCGGCCTACGGATGCACATGGATGGCGCACGATTTGCCAACGCTGTCGCCGCCCTCGGCTGCGCTCCGGCTGACATCACGTGGCGTGCTGGTATCGATGTGCTTTCATTCGGCGCCACCAAAAATGGCGCTTTGACTGCTGAGGCGGTGGTGTTCTTCTCGCCGGAACACGTCGCCGACTTCGAATTTCGACGCAAACGAGCAGCACACTTGCTGTCGAAAATGCGCTACGTCTCTGCGCAGTTACTCGCTTATCTCGACAATGATCTCTGGCTGAAACTTGCAGGTCGCGCCAATGCGCTTGCGCAACGCGTTGCCACGGCCGCCGGCAGCGCATGCTTCGAACCCGTCGAAGCCAATGAGATCTTCCTGCAACTGGGTGATGCGCGCATCGCAGCGCTGCGTGCGCTCGACTTCGAATTCTACGACTGGGGTGCCAGTAACTCAGGTCAAGCTCGATTCGTCGTCTCGTGGTGCCAATCCGAAGATGACATCGAGGCGCTCTGCGCTGCGCTGCGTGAACTGTTGGACCGTGATTGAGTACCTTGGTGATTGATTGCAAGCATGATTGAGCTCGTCGACATCGGTATCAATCTGACCCACGACAGCTACGACCACGATCGCGAGGCGGTGCTGCAGCGTGCGATCGACAGCGGCGTGCGACAGTTCATCGTGACCGGGGCATCAACGGAGAGCTCGCAACAGGCTCTTGCGCTTGCACGTGCTGCGCCACGCATACTGCGCTGCACCGCGGGCTATCACCCCCATCATGCAGTCGATTTCAACGCAGCAGCAGCGCTCACGATTCGCGAACTCGCTCATGATCCTCTGGTCGTTGCGGTCGGTGAAACCGGTCTCGACTACCACCGCAACTTTTCCTCGCCCGAGGAACAGCGCCGGGCATTTGCTCAACAACTCGATCTCGCCATCGAGCTTCAAAAGCCGCTGTTCTTGCACGAACGCGATGCCCATGTCGACTTTCTCGCGATGCTACGTGAACGCAAGTCAGCGTTACCGCGAGCAGTGCTACATTGCTTCACGGGTAACGCAGCTGAACTCGATGCCTGTCTTGAGTTCGGGCTCTACATCGGCATCACCGGTTGGATCTGTGACGAACGACGCGGCACGCATCTGCGAGAGCTGGTCGGCAGGATTCCCTCCGGACGACTGATGGTCGAAACCGACGGGCCTTATCTCTTGCCCCGAGATCTCGAGCCCAAGCCCACTTCCCGCCGCAATGAACCGCATTACCTGCCACACATCGCAAAAACTATTGCAGCGCTGCGCGGCGAGGACCTCGCCGTATTCGCAGAGCACACAACGGCCACCGCGCGCCAGTTCTTCAATTTCCCCTGGCAGTAACCGTGCTGCAACTCAATGCACGACGCGGAACGAGCTGTCTCTGAGTTCGGTTTTCAAACGCTGCCAATCGGGCAACCAGGGCGCGACCACGCTCTCGGCATGTGCCCGTTCGCCGAGTAAAAAGTCGGCCTCCAGTGCCTCCTCGCGCAGACTCATGCGCGGCATACCTTTGGGGAAGACCGCCCCACTTGCAAATACCACTCGGCCATCGACCGGTATAGAGCCCGCGACGGCGCGCAGCGCCGCGATACGATCGTAGAGCGCCACCTGCGGATTGGCGAAAGTAAAACGTCGCCCTGCGCTCATGATGGTCCATTCAGTCATGGAATCCGAGCCGAACACATTGCCGCTGATATCGCGTAAATCGAGAATCAAAAGTCCACGTGGGGTCAGCAACAGGTAATCGATGTGCAATCCACCATCGCTCGGGTCCGGCACCAAGACGTCACGTAGATAATCGACCGCTACGCTTGCGATGCGTGCCTGTCGCGCCCGACGTTCGCGGTGCAACCGATAGCGACGCCAGCCGAACAAGCCCGCAGCCCATAACGCCGCGCCCGCTACAATGGCTGCCGCCCCCTGCGTCAGCATCTGGATCTGCTGTGGATCGAACATCTAAGGTTGCGACAACAGCGCGGTCCGCAGGGCATCTAGCGAGGGAGCCAAAGATTCCACCGCGGTCGGTCGCTGCAGCAGCAGCGCAAGTGCCGCAGGAACTGCGACAGGCTGACCGATCAACGGCTCGACCACTTCGGGGAATTTGGCTGGTGATGCCGTAGCCACCAAACACCACGGCAAATCGTTGCGCAGGTTCGCATCGAGACGCGCCCAGGCCTCAGCTGCAACCGCCGTATGCGGACACCAAACCTCGCCATAGCGCTGCGCATCGTGGCGAATACGCGACCGAATGCTGTCATCGTCGATGCTGACCGCAGTGACCGCCGCACGAATCTCACTCAACTGAGGATGCAAGGCACGCAAGCGTTCCATATTCGAGGGATTGCCAACGTCCATCGCAGAGGCAAGCGTCGCCATACTCGGGCGGGCTCGCCAATCGCCCTCATCGAGAAAGTCAACGACGGTTCGGTTGGCGTTATGCGCGAGCACCACGCGCCCGATCGGCAAACCCATGCGACGCGCCCAAATACAGGCCACGGCGTTACCAAGATTACCGCTCGGAATGATGAAGTTGAGCGGCACGGAATGCTCGCGCCAGAACTCGAGCGCCGTCGTGGCGTAGTACACGGCCTGCGGCAACAAACGGCCGAGGTTGATGCTGTTGGCTGAGGACAGCACTTGGCTCGCGGCTAATTCACGGTCGAGAAAAGCCTCCTTGACCATGCGCTGGCAGTCGTCGAACGTGCCTGCCACCTGAAAGCTCCGAACGTTGTCACCCCAGCAGGTCAGCTGCCGCTCTTGGGTTGGCGACACCAAACCTTTGGGAAACAACACCGAAACTGCAAGACCCGGGCGCTTGTGAAACGCAGCGGCAACAGCACCGCCGGTATCGCCCGAGGTGGCGACCAAAATGTTCACCAGAGGATCATCGGGCCGTCGCATACGCTCAAAGCACGCGGCGAGAAAACGCGCCCCAAAATCTTTGAACGCGGCAGTCGGCCCGTGAAAAAGTTCCAGCACCGAAAGCTCAGCAGCGGTCTTGGTATCGACACGACGACGCGCCGCTGGAAAATTGAAGGCATCGCGCACAATCTCACAGAGCGCCGCCTGCAGCGGGTCGCCACTTACAAACGGCGCGAGCAGCCGCTCGGCCACCTGCGCAAGGCTGCGGTCGTCAGCAAAGTCTTGCGCTTGAAATTTAGGCCATGTCTTTGGGACGTAGAGCCCCCCGTCGACAGCCAAACCACGCAACATGGCTGCCGAGAATCCAAGCTCCGGCGCGCTGCCGCGAGTACTTGCAAATAGCATCGCTCGATCGCCTTGCGTCACGATTCGATGACTCTCGCGCCTTCAGAGTCGACCTTCACGACCCAGTGATCGGTCGCCACACCGTGGCGGGCAAACTCGGCGACCATCTGCTCGCCGACTGCGGCCGAAACTTCTGCTGAGGCCCAAGCAAACATCGTGGGCCCAGCTCCCGAGATCGAGCACCCGAGAGCACCGGCCTCGAGCGCCGCCGCCCGAACCAAACTGAAACCGGGAATCAACTGTCGGCGCTGCGGTTCGATCACGACGTCGTTCAAGCCTTCACGGATCAAATCGAAGTCGTCGGTATAACAACCCGAGATGAAGCCGGCGAGATTGGCCGTCTGCCATACGAAATCAGCCATTGGCACTTCACGCTTGAGAATCGCGCGGGCCTGCTTGGTCGCAAGGAACATATGCGGATGCACGATGACAGCATCGATCCCTGCGGGCACTGGGATACGCTTGACACGCGGGTTGTCGATGCCGACGGTCAGCACCAAGCCACCGAAGAGCGATGGCGCGATGTTATCGACGTGTAGCGAGCCACTCGCAACGGCCTCGCCTTGCATCGCAAACTTGAGTAGATCGAGCTTCTCGAACGGCTCATCGAGCAATGCGTTTGCAGCAACCACAGCGGCCACTGCCGAGGCGGCTGAACCGCCGAGCCCCGAGCCGAGCGGTATGCCTTTTTCGATGTGCATCTCGAAGCCGAAAGTCGGCTTGGCGGCCACCGTCAGGGCCAATAACGAACGGCCGGCCGTATTCTTTTCGGCTTGCAACGGAATATCGGAAACCACCCCGCTACATCCGGTGATGCGTACGCCAGGTTGTGCCGAACGCGTAACCGTGACGCGATCACCGAGCGCATCGACTGCAAATCCCAGAATGTCGAAGCCAATGCCGACGTTACCGACCGAAGCCGGTGCAAATGCCGTCGCCTGCGAGCGGCTCATAGCCGGGCTCCAAGGTACGCCGACAGGCGCAGCAGGTCGGCAAAGATGCCACCCGCCGTGACCTCGGGGCCGGCGCCCGGGCCCTGAACGATCAGCGGATTGTTGTTGTAGCGACTGGTCGCAAAGCGCACCACATTGTCGGTTAGGGCGATGTTAGCGAACGCATGTTTGCGTTCGAGTTCGACCACGCCGACCGTGGCGCGACCATCGGCCGTCAAGCGCCCGACATAACGCAGCACCTTGCCCGCGGCACTTGCCGCCTCGAAGCGCGCCCTCATGGCAGCGTCGTGCTCGGGCAAGCGCTGCAGAAACTCGTCAATACTGCCCTGCTCGAGCCCGGGCGGTACCAGACTCTCGACAATGACGTCAGCCAGCTCTAGCTGCAGACCCATCTCACGACCGAGAATGATCAACTTGCGCGCGACATCGGTGCCCGACAAGTCATCTCGCGGGTCAGGTTCGGTGTAGCCGCGCTGCTTCGCTTCGCTCACGATGTCACTGAAATCGCGCGAGCCATCGTAAACATTGAAAAGATAAGCGAGCGTGCCTGAGAAAATACCTTCGATGCTGGTGATATCGTCACCCGTCTCGCGCAAATCGCGCAACGTCTGCACCACCGGCAAACCAGCGCCGACGGTGGCCTCGTAAAGATAGTGGCTGCCACCCGCACGGCGCGCCTGATGCAAAGCACGGTAGGCCGTCATCGGGGCACTGTTGGCTTTTTTGTTGGGCGTGACGATGTGAATCCCGGCCGCAAGCCACTTGCCATAGTGCTCGGCCACCTCGCCACTTGCAGTGCAATCGATGATCACGTGATGCGGCAGATAGTCGACACCCACGTGCTCGACGAAACCGGCAAGATTCGCTTCGGTCGTGCTTGCAGCAAACTCATCTTGCCAACGCGACAAATCGAGTCCCTTGTCAGACAGCAACATGCGCTTGGATGACAGGATGCCGCGTACCCGCAGATCGAGTTTGAAATCGCGTCGCAAGCGAGCCGACTGCGAGGCGATTTGCTCGAGCAACACTTTGCCGACCGTGCCTGGGCCAATGATGCCGACCGACAGAGTGTGCGAGGACAGATAAAAACTTGCATGAACCGCCCGTAGCGCCCGAGTCGCCGCTTTGGCAGGTACGACCACCGAGATATTACGTTCCGAAGCGCCCTGCGCGATCGCACGAACGTTGACGCTTGCGGCACCCAAAGCATTGAAGACCTTGGCCGAGATACCGGGCATGCCCGCCATACCATCGCCAACCACAGCGAGGATAGCGAGATCTGGATCGACTTCTACTGCTTGGATCTGCCCGTCGCTCAACTCGCGCGCAAACGCCGCACGCACGACGTTCACGGCACGCTCAGCCTGCTCGCGTGGCACCGCACAGCAGATCGAATGCTCGGAACTGCCCTGTGAGATCAGCACCACGGAAATCGACTCTTCGCGCAACGCACCGAACAGTCGGTGTGCCGTACCGGGTACGCCGATCATGCCCGCGCCTTCGAGATTGACGAGCGCGATGTTTTCGATCGTTGTGATGCCCTTGACCGCAAGCTCGGAAGTGGGTCGCGCACAAATCAAGGTCGCGGAATTATTCGGCGCGAATGTATTGCGGATCCAAATTGGGATCTCTCGCCCAATGGCTGGTGCCATCGTTTGCGGATGAATGACCTTGGCGCCGAAATACGCGAGCTCCATGGCCTCGTTGTACGACAACGAATCGATGACCTGCGCATCGGGCACGCGACGGGGATCGGCCGAGAGCACCCCATCGACATCCGTCCAAATGTGGATCTCGTTGGCATCGAGTAAGGAGCCAAAGATCGACGCCGAAAAATCGCTACCGTTGCGACCGAGCGTCGTCTGCACACCGCGCGCATCGGCAGCGATAAAGCCGGTGATAATCAACGTGCCGGCAAAATCTGCTCTCACCAACGACTGCACTCGCCGCTTCGATTCTTCCCACTGCACCATGGGTCCAAGCGGGCCCCACTCGACGATCACCACCTCGCGGGCGTCGATCCAGCGTACTTCACCACCGCGCTTGCCTGCGGCAGCATAAAAGTCGCGGAACAAACGCGTCGACCAAATCTCGCCATATCCAGCAATCAAGTCACTGACGTTTTTCGAAGCGGAGCGCGTCAAGCGCACCGCCTGCAAAATACCCTCGAGGTCCTGCAGGTCACGCTGCATCTCGTTGAGATAGTGTTCGACGGCAGCAGCATCCAAGAGCTCGCGAGCAATCTCAGCATGCCGCTGGCGCAAGGCCTCGATTCCAGCTGCCTGCTGCTCATCGCGTTGTTCGGCACCTGCGACAAGCCGCAACAACGTATCAGTGACACCCTTGCAGGCAGACAACACCACGCCAAGACGCGCCGGCGGACGGCTGTCGAGGATGGAGGCAACTTGGCGGAAACAGGCGGCGTCGGCGACGCTAGAGCCACCGAACTTGTGCACGGCCCAATCGGCGGCTTTGGCAACAGGCATGGGAGTAAAATTTCTCGAGAAAAACCTTGTAAAGTGTATCGGTCGAAGCAAGGCTCACGCAAGCTGCGCCGCTTCGCCTAGACTTGTACCGTGAACATGCTGATTGAGCTTTGGCCGCTGCTGGTGTTGCTGCTCGCAACCGGATTGCTAGCCGGTCTGATTGCTGGACTACTCGGCATCGGCGGCGGCATCGTACTGGTGCCCGTGCTCGACTTCGCCTTGATGCGCGCCGGATTCCCTGCAGCCTGGACGATGCACGTGGCAGTTGCCACCTCGCTCGCCACCATCATTCCAACCGCGATTGCTTCATCACGCGCGCACGATGCCCGCGGCGGTATCGACTGGTCGCTCGCCAAGGCCTGGGCACCCGGCATGCTGACCGGCGGTCTGCTGGGCGCGCTCTTCGCGGCGACGATTTCTGGACAGTGGCTGGCTACGCTGTTCGGCATCACGGCTGGTTTTGTCGCGATCAAAATGGCCCTGCCCTTCGATCACTGGCGGCTTCGGGATAACGTACCGCGTGGCTACCTCGGTAATTTCATCGCCTGTGTAATCGGCGCGCTCTCGGCGATGATGGGTATTGGCGGTGGCACGCTGTCGGTGCCGGTCATGACACTGACCGGCGGCGCCATACATCAAGCCGTCGGCACGGCGGCCTTTTTCGGACTGCTGCTCGCCATTCCGGGAACGATTGGCTACCTCGTGGCCACGCCTGCTGCTGAGCTGCCCGGCGCCACGATAGGCCTCGTCAGCTTTGCGGCTCTGCTCATCGTTGCGCCCACTTCGGTGCTGATGGCGCCGATCGGTGCTCGCCTTGCCCATGGCTTGCGCCAAAGACGGCTGTCGCAGATTTTCGCGGTGTTTTTGTGCCTGGTCGCGGCACGCATGATCTATCGGAGCTTTGCTGCATGAGTGACCCCATATCAAGCAACCCACAGTTGATCGCCGGACCTTATTTCGAGGATTTCACGCGAGGCATGGAATTCGATGCGCCAGCGGTCACCGTGACCGCAGGTCATGCCAGTTGGCATCAAGCCTTGTTTGCCGATCGCCTACGGTTGCCGCTCGATCATCACCGCGCTCGATTGGTCAGTGGTACAGAGAATGCCCTCGCGCACCCACTACTCGCCATCAACATCGCTATTGGTCAGTCGACCTGGGCCTCGCAACGCGTCAAGGCCAACCTGTTTTATCGCGGGCTGGTACTGCGAAAACCCGTGTATCTGGGTGACACGCTCTACACGCGCACCAAGGTCGTGGCGATGCGGCAAAACAAACTGCAGGCCGGGCGCGCAGCCACCGGGATCGTTGCGCTCGAGATGACGACCACCAACCAGCGCGACGAAGTCGTACTGCATTTCTGGCGTTGCCCAATGCTGCCCTGCCGAGATCTTGAAGCAACCACCCCACACGCTGACGATTTGGACAGCGTGGGCACAGCCGTTACGAGCAGCGCGATTCGCGAGGCTGTTGCCTCTCACTGGCAACTCGAGAGCATTCAGCACTGGGCCGGTCTGCGTGCAGCTGACCTGCAAATCGGCACACACTTTCGTATCGAGTCACGCGACTCGGTCACCTCTGCGCCAGAGCTCGTTCGCCTATCTCTCAATATGGCGATGGCCCATACCGATGCGCGTCTCTCTTATCTAGGCGAGCGGCTGGTTTTTGGCGGGCACACGATTTTCACGTGCTTTTCTCAGATCACACGCGCGCTGCCGAATCTATTGACGCTCATCGCCTGGGAAAACTGCGACCACACAGCCCCGGTTCTCGAAGGCGATCGGCTGCGCAGCGAATGTTTTATCAAAGATATCGTACCGCTCGAGACAGGCCGCGGCGCGCTGCTACGTATCGAGGCGAATTGCTTTGCCGCTCGTGGTGAGCCGGAAAGCGAAACTCAAGTTCTCGCCTGGACATTCTGGGCCTGGAGCCTATGAACACCCCGATGAGCAGGAGACACATTACCGAGCGACTCATCGAACATATCGTCACTAGCCGCTATGACAAATTGCCTGAGAGCGCGCGACACGCCGCGCGGGTCTTCATACTCGATTCGCTCGGCGTCGCACTCTCGGGAACCCGCGTTCCAATGGTCGCGGACCTGAAAGCGGCGGCTGCCACTTGGGGAGCAGGCAGCGCGGCGCGGATCTGGGGTAGCAGTGAACGCGTACCCGTAACTACGGCAGCGTTCATCAATGGCTACCAGATCCACAACCAAGAATGGGACTGCGTACACGAGCCAGCCGTCGTGCATCCAATGGCTGTAGTGCTCTCGACGCTGATCGCATGGGCCGAAGCGCAAGGCGGCGTCGATGGCCGTCGCCTCATTACCGCTTGCAGCGTCGCGGTCGACGTCGCCGCTGGCATCGGCGTCGCAGCGCGTAACAAGCTGCGATTTTTCCGACCCGCAATGTGCGGTGCCCTAGGTGCAACGGCCGGGCTCGCACACCTGCTGGATCTCGATGCGGGCACCACCCGCAGCGCACTAGGCATTGCCTACAGTCAACTAAGCGGCACCATGCAAGCCCATATCGAAGGCTCAGCGATATTGCCGATGCAAATTGGCTTTAACACCCGCGCGGCGCTGCTCGCGATCGAACTGGCTACTCGCGGCATCGAGGGGCCACAGCATTTCCTTGAGGGACCGTTCGGTTACTTCAGCTTGATCGATCCCGAGTGGGACCCATCCTGTTTCGACGACTTCGGCGAACAGCCCGCTATCGCCCAAATTTCCCACAAGCCATTTCCAAGCGGTCGTGCAACTCACGGCGGTGTCGATGGACTACTCAGTCTGCAAGCGCTGCACGGTTTCAAACCCGAAGAAATCGAGCTCGCAACGGTGCACGCCCCACCACTCGTTGTGCAGTTAGTCGATAGACCCGCACACGGCACGATGTCGCCTGCTTACGCCCGACTTTGTCTGCCTTACGTTGCTGCCGCTGCGCTCTTGGGCGGCGACGTCGATGTCCGCGACTTCGACGCGGCAGCGTTGCAGCGCCCCTCGCACCTCGCTTTGGCCGCACGAATCCGCGTCCAACGCGACGACAACCCCAATCTCAATGCGCTCGCACCGCAACGTGTTGAGGTAAAGCTCTTCACCGGCAAGAGCCATTTGCTCGATCTGCCCGCGGTACTCGGCGCCCCAGCGCGCCCACTCGATCGAACCCGTCACCTTGATAAATTTCGTCGCGCTGCCGCCTCCGCTCTGCATCCCTTACCCCCCGCGCAAATCGACAGCATCATTGAACTGGTCGACGGGCTCGCCGATGTCAGCGACATCCGCGTACTCGTCGATGCTCTTAGCCTGAGGTCTTGATCATGAGTTTTCCGCACTATTACGAATCTTTTGACTATGCCCAAATGCGCAGCGATTTCCCGCTTGGCGACGACTTCACGCAACGCTATGCAAAGCTGTCACGCGACGAGATTCGCGCTCGTCAAAACATTCTCTTCATGCGCTGTGTTGAACGCGCGTGGAGTATTCCGTTCTACCAGCGGCTGTGGGGCGATGCCGGCCTAGTGCCCGCCGACATCAAAAATCTCGATGACATCGAAAAGCTGCCCATCTTCGGCAAATCGGCACTGATGCAAAGTCTCGCCGAGCATCCGCCTTACGGCGACTATCACGGTTGGGACCGTTGGGCAGCTAACGAACGCCCTGTCACGGTACTGCACACGACGAGCGGCACCACCGGACGACCACAAGTGGTGCTCTTCAGCCCGAAGTCGCGCGAAGTTCAAGCGCTGCTCGTCGCACGAATCTGGCGCATGCAGGGCCTGCAATCGAGCGACGTCATTCACTCAGTCTACGGTCACGGCATGATCAACGGCGGCCACTTCGTGCGTGAGGCCGCGCTGCACTACACCAACAGCTTGTTTCTCTCGGCGGGCACCGGCAAAGAAACCCGCTCCATGACCCAGATCGAGATGATGCGTGATTTGCGCGTTACGGTACTCGTCGGTTTCATCGACTACATTCGCCAGTTGGCAGAAACTGCTCGCGAAATGGGTATCGTGCCGGGCCGTGACCTGCCCATCCGTGCAATTTTTGGCCATGTGGGGCGGGAATCCCGAAGCGCCTTATCGCGAGCTTGGGGTGGCGCCGAGATTTACGATTGGTACGGCGTGGCGGATACCGGACCGATCGCGGCCGAAGGTCCTGATCGCGACGGTATGTATGTGATGGAAGATGCGCAGTATCTCGAACTAATCGATACCGCGAGTGGTCGCGCCGTAGCGGGAGAGGAGCCTGGTGACATGGTCGTGACCTCGCTCTATCGTGACGATATCTACCCACTCATTCGCTTCAATACCCACGATTTATCCGCCTGGAAAAGCGGCTCTTCCGCGCTCGGTTTCAATTTGCGACGAACCGTTGGGGTACTCGGACGCAGTGACAACATGGTCAAACTGCGCGGCATCAATGTCTATCCGATGGCCCTCGCGGGCATCTTGCATGAACGCGAGGAGTTTGCCGGCGAATACATTTGCCGTGCCGGACGCGATTCATCAGGGCGAGACTATCTGCGAGTCATCATCGAAACCCGCGGTGACGATGCGTCGCGTAACGACATGCTGCTTCGCGCCTTCGCCGAGCTGCTCACGCGTCGCGTCGGCGTAGAACTCGAGGTCGAGTTGGTGGCAACCGGCGGGACTGCAGCGTTAACCCAAATCGAAAGTCGCCAAAAACCCATCCGTCTACTCGACGAACGGCCTCGATGAGTGAATCAGCAAAGAGCGCTACTGAGAGACTAGAGCAGGCTCTCGAGGCGATTGCGGCCTCGCGTGCGCTCAACATCTGGAGCTTCATCGATTACGAGCGCGCGCAAGCTTCAGCCGCGGCGAGCGTACAGCGCCACCACAAGGGGCAGGCGCTTGGGCCACTTGATGGCGCCCTGATCGCGGTCAAGGGCAATATTGCCGTCGAGCATTGGCCTCTAGAGGGTGGTCTCGCGGTGCGCCGCGGTCTTCAAGCGAATGAGGACGCTCCCGTCATCGCGCGCCTGCGCGAAACAGGTGCGGTATTGCTTGGACAAACTCATATGGACGCCGGAGCGCTCGGTGCAACCGGGCGCAGTATCGCGGGCCCTATCGGACTGCCAGGGGCACCGAACCTTTCGGTCGGTGGGTCGAGTGGCGGGTCGGCGGCAGCCGTTGCAGCCGGGCACTGTGATTACGCGCTCGGTACAGACACCATTGGTTCGGTGCGCATTCCTGCAGCGCTCGCTGGCATCACCGCCTGCAAACCCACGTTTGGCTTGTTAAGCACAGCTGCAGTGCTACCGGTACAGGCAAGCTTCGATCATGTTGGTCCAATGGCCCGAGACCTTACGCGGCTCGGCGTCTTTTTCAACGAGTTGTCGCAGCCACTCGACAACTCAGCCGCCTTAGCTCGTGCGCCGCTACGAATCGCCGCTCTGCACGGCATGGAGTCACTCGGTCTTGCGACTGAAGTGACGCATGCGTACGAACAGGCTCTCGCCCAACTGAGCGCAGCCGGTCATACGCTAACTCGCATCGACGCATCCTCGTTCGATCTCTCGCGAGTACGCCGTGCCGTGTTTTCACTCTGCGAGCATTCCATGTGGCTCGCGCACCGAGAACATCTCGATACTCGCGCCCATGACTACGACGCAGACCTTCTCTCGATGCTGCAGTACGGCTCGCGTCTCGATACCGCCAAGCTACAGACTCTGGCAAACCAGATCGCCGCTTTCGAGTCGCACTGGCGAGTCGTAAGCTGCGATTTTGATCTCGTTCTCAGCCCGACGAGCCCAGTGGTGGCCTTCGCGCACTCGGGTGAGTCGCCGACTCATATCGCCGACCTCACTGTAATTGCCTCAGTCAGCGGACAGCCGGCGCTTACCCTGCCACTTGCTGCGGGCACGCTCCCGGTTGGACTGCAACTCATCGGCCAACATAACAAAGACCATGCGCTATTCGGGGCTGCGCAACAACTCAGCGCGCTGCTTTTGACCGGTCAGCTATCGAGCTGACCACGAGCGACTAGCCCTCGTGTGGGGCCACGGCGGCAAAATGCTGTGCAATATCGTCGCGGCGGGCAACCCAAGTTTCAGGTGCTCGCGCCACGTGCTGCAGAAAGCGCTCGAAGGCCACGATCCGACCCGGTCGACCAATGATGCGCAAGTGCACCCCGAGCGACATCATGCGTGGTCGTCCAGCTGATTCGGCGAGTAACCAGTCGAAACTGTCTTTGGCATAGGTCAACCAGTCGGCCGGCATCAGCGCTGGGGCGTTCCACATCTTCATGTCGTTCGAATCGAGCGCATACGGCAACACCACCATGGGCTTGGCCAAAGTGCTGTCCCAGAACGGCTCATCGCGACTGAAATCGTCCATGTGATAGCGGTAACCCTCTTCACCCAAGATGCGCCGCGTATTCTCGGTATGCAAGTAACGCGATAACCATCCGAGCGGTCGCTTACCCGTGCTTTTCTCGATGCTCAACGTGGCTTTGCGAATGAAGTCACGTTCGGTCTCTTCGCTCATGCCAAGTTGATGCGCCCAGCGATAACCATGCGCACAGACTTCATGACCGCTCTCGACTATCGTCCGGGCTAATAGCGGCGCGCGCTCAAGGGCGACTGCTGCTGCGGTGAAGGTTGCAGCGAAGCCATACTTGTCGAGCAGCGCCAGCACTCTATGCGCACCTTCATTGATGCCATAGGCGTAGTTCGACTCGTTACCGAAGTTACGCACCGGCTTCTTGAGCGTGATCCCGAGTTCGTCAACCGGCTCGGGACCTCGATCACCATCAAGCACGTTGAACTCTGCGCCCTCCTCGACATTGACGACCAGCGACAGTGCCAAGCGTGAACCATTGGGCCAGCTGTAACTCATCTCAGTGATACTCCTCGCCGCCAGAAACATTCATCGATTCGCCGGTGATGTAGGCCGCCTGCTCGGAAGCCAGAAACGCACAGGCTTTGGCAATGTCTTCCTGCAGCCCGGGTCGACCGAGCGGGATGCGCGACTTCATGTCGGCAAGATACTTTTCTTCGCTGCGCCCCGTTGCGGCGCTGAAAAACTGATTCTGCCAAGCGCCGAGCCCCGTCGTGACGTGATTGGGGCAAATGGTGTTGACGGTAATACCCTTTGCGCCAAGCTCGATCGCAGCCGTACGGGTCAAACCGATCATGCCGTGCTTGGATGCCACGTACGCCGCTGCATAGGGAAAGCCCGACTTTGACGCCTGACTACCGATATTGATGATGCGCCCGCCGCGTCCCTGCGAGAGCAACTGCTTGGCGGCATACTTGATGCCAAAAAATGCCCCGCGCAGATTTACTCCGAGTACGGCATCCCAGTCGCTCTGAGTCAGCTCCACGATTGGTTTCATCAAGTAACCGATTCCCGCATTGTTGACCATGATGTCGAGGCCACCGTAGTGCGCAACCGTCTGCGCAACCAGCGCTTCGACTTGCTGCTCTTCAAGCACATCGCAGGGAATGGCAATTGCCTCACCACCCGCTCGGCGAATGTCTGCTGCGATCTCTTCCATCTCGCTGATCGAGCCGACTGCACTCGCCGGCATCTCAGCGCCGCGGGCTTGACCGATATCACTCACTACGACGCGACAGCCCTCGGCCGCGAGTCGCCTGACCATGGCTTCGCCCAAACCTTTAGCGCGCCCTGAACCGGTCACAATGGCAACCTTGCCGAGCAAATCGGGATACGTGTGCATCGGAACTCCTGTCTTGTTGCTACGACTGCTAACATGATCGCATGACAGAACTCGTTGCGGACATCCACCCACCGATTGCCCGGGTGACGATCAATCGCCCCGAAAAACGCAATGCCATAACCGGCTCGATGTGGTTAGAGCTCGAGCGTTTAGCCGGTGTTATCGCACTAGACCCGAGTCTGCGCGTGGTCTTGCTGAGCGGCGCTGGTGACAGTGCATTCAGCGCAGGCGCCGATATTATCGAAATGCAAAATAATGTTACGAACCCAGAGCGCATGCGCATCATGCAGCAGGCCGTGCTCGACGCCCAAGCTGCGTGGGACAAGGTGCCGATACCGACCATCGCTATCATTCGCGGCGCCTGCACCGGGGGCGGCTGCGGACTCGCGCTGAGCTGCGATCTGCGACTCGCAACGCCCGATGCCTTTATGTCAATTCCGCCTGCGAAGCTCGGTCTTGCCTACAGCTTGGCTGACACCAAGCGCCTCTATGACCTGGTGGGACCCTCGCGCACCAAGGAGATCCTCTACACCGGCCGTCGCATCAATGCCGATGAGGCGCTGACACTTGGGCTGATCAATGAATTGGTCGCCGCTGATACCATCGAAGCGCGGGCCACGGCCCTCGCAAGAGAGATTGCCGACAATGCCAACAACTCCGTTCGCGCCGCCAAGGCGGTGGTCAAGCTACTAAGCGCAGGGACGAGCAGCGAAACGCCAGAGTCCTTGCGCTATTACTCGGAAAGCTTTGATTCGCCGGAGTTCGCCGAAGGCGCCCGCGCGTTCATCGAGAAACGACGCCCACGTTTCTGACACGCGGATCAATCGATGGAGTTGGCGCCGATCAAACTGGCATCAGTCGATGGCGTCTTGCGATACCGCTCATCGAGATAACTCGCAATAATCGCCGCACTCTCAGTCGGCGCTTCCTGCAACAGCATGTGCCCGACACCGGGCAAGGTTGCCAAACGAACCTCTGCAGCGTTTTCCAACAAAGCCTGCGTTTCATAGGCCAAGGCCAGCGGCACGCGACGATTGGCTTCGCCCCATAGCAACAGGACGGGCGCGCGTACGGCGCGAATTTTATCTTCCACGCCACCGGAAACGTATTGCCTGAGTAACTCGAGCATAGCGAGTCGATTTCCCTCGCGGCGCCACATGGCATACCACTCATCGACGATACGCTCATCGAGTTTAGTCGGGTCACCATAATCGTTAGCGAGCAGATACCGAGTGAAGCTACGCGGCGTGATATAGGCGATGACGTTGAAGATTCGCGGAATGTCGACTGCAGTAGTACGGCCCCGGACCCTAGCCTCCAGTGAACCCGGACTAATCAGCACCAACTCTGAGACACGCTCAGGGTGCTCGGCTGCATAGCGCATTGCCACCGTGCCACCGATCGAACTTCCGGCTAATGCAAAGCGCTCGAGCTGGCGCTCATCAATGAACAATTCGAACAGTTGTTGAATCCGTTCAAGTCGGTAATCGTTATTAGGCTCGGGACCAGTCAGGCCGTGCGCAGGCAGATCAACACTGATCACTCGATATCGATCACGTAGTGCGAGCGCCCAAGGCTGCCACATGAAAAGACTCGAGTAATTGGCATGCAGCAACACGATCACGGGGCCCTCGCCCTCGTCGCGATAATGCATGCGAACGCCATCGATCATGACGAAATGCGAAGGCGGGGTAGCGTACTTAGCCTCGAGCGCGGCAGCCGGCAGGTCGCGATAAACGAAAATGGCGGTCCCGGCCGCAACCGCCGACAGCAGCAACACCGCAAGGACGACTTTCTTCCAGCGCTTCACGAGAATACGTGCACGGCCTTAATGCGCGAGTAGCTCAGCAACTCTTCCAAACACTCTTCACCGCCCAAACCGCTGTCTTTCCATCCGGAGAACGGCATGCCGACAAAATGTCGGCCAGCTGTGTTGATCCAGACGGTCCCGGACTCGATAGCCCGACTCATGCGCAAACTTGTGGCGAGATCTCGCGTCCAGATGGCTGCCGTCAAGCCATAGGGACTATCGTTAGCGAGATCGATGACCTCGCGCTCATCACGCCAGCGCAGCGCACAGATAATCGGACCAAAGATTTCCTCACGGGCGATTCGCATGGCCGGTGTGACCTCGCTGAACAGGGTGGGTTCGAGCCAATACCCGTTCGCAAACTCATCGCCCAATGGGCGTCGCCCCCCAGTGACGCAGCGCGCGCCAGCGGCCACGGCGCTTTCGACGAACTCCTGCATACGCGCATATTGGCGCGCTGAGTTGACCGGCCCCATCTCGGCAGCAGGGTCGAGCGGACTGCCAAGACGCAACTTACGCAAGCGCTCCGCGACACGCTCGACGACGACGTCATGAATGCTGTCGTGCAACAAAAGCCGACTGGTTGAGCCACAGGATTGACCCGCCCAGGAAAAATTCATACCTGCAATGATGTGCTCGACCACTTGATCGAGATCGGCATCAGGAAACACGATGAATGGATTCTTGCCACCGAGCTCGAGTGTGACGTGCTTGACCGCCGATTCAGCCGCCGCACGCTGAATGGCAAGCCCAGTGGTCACAGAGCCGGTAAAGCCGATACGCCGAATCAACGGGTGCCGGACCAAGGCGTCCCCGGCTGGAAAGCCCTGACCATGCACGATGGCCACCAAGCCACGCGGCAGAACCTCGCGGCACAACTCACCAAGCAAGGTACCGGAGAGCGGACTCGTCTCTGGCGTCTTGATCACGACGGCATTACCCGCCATCAAAGGAGCGGCAAGGTGAGCCGCTGCAAACATGAACGGATGATTGAACGGCACGATGCGCGCCACCACGCCGAACGGCTCACGTAAGGTAAAGTGCAAGCCCGTTGCAGTAGCCGGCACCGTCTCGCCTTTGAGCTCGCTGCCAAGGCCAGCGAAATACTCAAGGTACCCCGCTGCGATCTCAACATCAGCCTGCAACTTGCCGATGGTATTCCCGGTATCTCGCGCCTCGAGTTGCAAGATTTCTGCGCCGCGCGAACGAATCGCTGCCGCGAGGCGTCGCAACAGAGCGGCGCGTTCCCATACCGAGCGCCCTGCCCAATCGCGTTGCGCTGCGGCAGCCGCACGCACCGCACGATCGACGTCGGCTGCGGTGGCAGCGGGAACGCGACCGAGCGGCATTAGCGTTGCCGGATCGTGACTCTCGATGAAAGCGCCCTGTGCGCCACCCTCGCCGAGCGTCATCTCGCCATCAATCAGCATTCGACCTTCAAACATCGATAGCCCCTCACCCTGTGCTCGGCTCTGATGATGCAGCGGGCTTCGACAATGCAGCGGGCTTGGCCGTCATCCGCTCGGGAAACTCCCGCTCAGCGCGCTCACGATACTCGCTGGGCAGCTCGTTGCGACTCGCGAGCTTCACGCCCGAGGCATGCCACACGAGATGACCCGGAACATCCGACATCTCGAGCCACTTGAACCAATTCATGAAGACCACCGAGGAAAAGCTCGCAGGCAAGCGGCTGATCGCAAGGTCAGTGACGTCGCGACGTGTCGCAAACAAGGTCTGACGCTGACCGTGCATCGCCGGCATACCAGGCGGATAGATGGTCTGGTGTTGCAACCAAACCTGCGGACCCACGGCATGCCACTGCAACTGCAGTGGACTTAGAGTCGGCGCAACAAAAGGAGTGCCATCGAGCCGGACCGGCCAAATTCCCTCTGCGGTGTACGCGAACCCGAGATTACCGCCCTGAACGGCAGGCTTAACTTCGACGCGTTTTCCCGTATAGGGGTTCACAAACTCCTGGAGAAACGCGCCCGTTTCAAAGTCGCGGAAAAAGGTCACCGTGTGACCACCCAGTTGGTATCCAGAGCGGGTGTGCGCGAACCAATAAACCTCCATGCCCTCGAAACGCAGCAGGGGCCGCGGCGTTTCATCCTTGCCGCGCACAGCAAAGATAACGCCAGTGAACCACCAGGGAATGTCCTCTTCGATGAGGCTGCCCTGCAGTCGCACGATATCTCGCAGATTGATCTTCGGGTCACGCCAATCGGGTAGATCCGCGGCCGTCAGCAGATTTTTTCCGGCCCCTGGAGCTGCCCCGGTGGCCGCTGCCAACCCCGCGCCCAGAACCAAACTGCTCGCTAGCCATGAGCGGCGCGATGGGTCAGCCAATACTTCACTCATACCAAGGTGACCGTCACCTTGTTGTCCGTGTCGATGGCTGAAATATCCACCGTGACACCCAATATGGCGGCGTAACCTAAGAGGCGCGGCTTCAACCAAATGTCGTGCACTTCTTCATCGCTCATATCGAATTGACCGATGCGCCGCGCCACCGCGAGCACGTGCGAATAGGGAAAGGTGAAACGACGCCGACCAGGCTCGACCTCAAGGTCGAGAAACAACTGGTACTGTGGCGCGGCCTGCTCGAACATCGCCGCGAGAGCGAGCTCACGATTGCCACTAAGCGCGATCTCGTCTCGAGCCCACTCGAGGCTCGCGCGCATCGTCTCGACATCATGCGCGACGTACTGCTGCGAGAGCCCCTTGTTCTTGGCAAACTGCACCGAGTTCAGATGCATCTTCACGAGCGCATCGTTCATCTCGTGCTGATACGGCATCGCATCCTTGAGCGTACGAATAGCGAGCGCAACGGCCTGCCCGAGCATCGCCTCGCGCCCCTCGAATCCACTGCTTCCGACGGACTTGCTTGAATCGACTGCGGACATGTTCCCCCTCCTCGATGAATCGCCCCAATCCCGACTGTTTGTATCTTCGCGCGAACCGGCCGCCAATGGCCATCGTCCACAGCATGAGAGTCTGTCCATTCGTTGGACACACAGCGCACCTCACTCTAGTCGCCATCGGGGATACTCGCGTACAAAGCGCCGAGAGCACAGAGGGCCCAATAGATGTACACCAATTTTTGGTATCCAGTCGTTCGCAGCGAGGACCTCGGCAGCACGCCGCAAAAGGCACGCATCCTCGCCCATGATTTCGTCGTGTTTAGAGATGATCAGGGTAAACCAGCCGTGCTCTCTGATACCTGCATCCATCGCGGCGCGTCGTTGTCGGGTGGCAAGTGCAAGGACGATGGCACCGTACAATGCCCCTATCACGGTTGGCGCTTCAACCGCGATGGTGTCTGCATCCGCATTCCCTCGATTGGCAAGACCACCAAGCCGCCACCGCGTGCGCGCGTTGACTCGTACCCAGTGCAGGAAAAGTACGGCATCGTGTTCGCTTTCTTAGGCGACCTTCCCGAGGAACAGCGCCCACCGATCATGCCGGTGGACGAACACGGCACCGACGATTGGCGTGCGACGCTCATCACTTTCGATGTTAATTATCACTACGAGCGTTCGATCGAAAACGGCCTCGATCCTGCCCACAACGAATACGTACACCCCACGCACGGCTATCAGGGAGAGCGCGAGGACACCTACTTGATGACGGAATTGCGTCCGCATCAAAACAACCCTTGGGGTTACGGGTTCCTTTCGACGTTCGACGCTCCGCCACTGCGCAATCCGATCATGCGTTTCTTCCGCAAGGAAGGCGGAAAGATGGAAGCGGGCTCAGGCACCTATGGCCCAAACCACATGTGGACCTATATCAATTTCACGGCCAAGACGAGCATGCACCAATACATGTTCGAGGCGCCGATCGACGAAAACCACACACGGGTTTTCTTGCTTAATCAGCGCAACATCGGATTTTTCAAAAACAGCAAAATGGGGCCGCTTGGGCGCTGGCTCAAGACCCGCATCAATGCATGGCTCGACAAGAAAATAAACGAACGCAATATGTTCATCGCCTCACAAGACATTGTTGTGATGACCGAAGTGCAGCCGCGACTCACGCCACCCTCTCGCGCCAAAGAACTGATGATGCCGGCCGACAAGGTGATCCTGCAGTACCGCGATAAACTCGATGAATTCGAGGCACGCGGCTGGCGCATCGACATGCCGGCGTTGCGGGCAGCGCGTCAAAAAGGTGATGTGGCCTTCGCCATTCCCTCGCCCGCTCGTCGCGAAAGCAGCGCGTGGGTGCTTGATGAAGTACCGCGTATCGCACCGAAACCACTCACGGTCGGCACACCGGAATCTACTAGCGCGTGACCGCTTCGTTCGAGCGCGAGTTGCGCGCTGTCCTGCTTGCCGGCGGCCAATCGCAGCGGTTGGGCCGCTGCAAGGCGCTGATCGATTGGCAAGGCCAAGCACTGATTCGTCACGCTCTACATCAACTGCAGGCCGCCGTTATGCATCCCGTAACGGTGGTGCTCGGTGCCAATGCGGGTGAAATTTGCGATGCGCTGGATGCAACCCCCGCGCTTGGCCCCGCACCTATCATCCTCGTTAACAATGACTGGGCCGAGGGCATGGCAAGCTCGCTGCGCGCAGGGATACTCGCCATCAAAGACTCAGCCCCAGCCGTTCTCGTGGCACTAGTTGATCAGCCACTCGTCTCGAGCTCGGACTATCAAAAAATGATTGAGCTCTGGCGTCAAACAGGAAAGCCTGTTGCGGCCTGCTACAACGGTATTCAGGGTGCGCCGGCCATTTTCCCACGGGAACTCTTTTTTAAACTGCTGCAATTGCACGGCGATCACGGTGCGCGTCATGCTCTGCAATCGTTGGTTGAGCTGCAGGGCGTTGAGATCCCAAACGCCGCGCTTGATATCGACACACCTGAAGATTACCGCGAGCTTTTAAGTCGATTAGCAGTGCTTACAAAGAACGAGTAATCAAAGCAGTGGCAACCAGCGGCACGCCTTGCTGCTCGTAGCACGCTCCGTCGAAACCTAACGACAAGCGTAACCGCAAAACTTGCGGCAAGAGCTGCTTGATCGGTGCAAACAGCAACTCACGGCAGTACCGCACCTTAAGCTCGGTAACCACCACTCTCTGCTCCAATCCCTTGACGGGCAAGGTCTGCAATTCGATCGCAATGCGAGTCGGGTTGAAACTGACCGCAAGTGACGCGACGAGGGCTGCTGTCCAAGCAGAATCAGCAGTCTCGAGGTCATTTCCTTCACCAGCCCCTGCACTGCCCACAAATAGCGGCACCAAGGCGCGAGCCAACGAGGTGCGCAGCTCACGCTCGGTGATCGCGCCCTCGCGAGCCTCGGCATGACGTCCAGCCTCAAACACGGCAAAAGCCAAGGCATGCCGGGCCGCTGTCAGTTGTGAAAACTCGAATATCGCCATCAAGAGCGGAAGAAAAACCAGTGTGAACGCGAGAAAGAACTCAATACCTGCGGCGCCGCGCTGACGGGTCGCTGATCCACCACGCGCAATCCCAACAGCCGGACATCTCATTGATTCTGAGCGAGTCATACCGACCGCTTGAAAATATCGACTAGCGGATCGCCCTCCCGTATTCCAAGCTCACGACAGCGACCGGCCGGCAGCTCCCACGCATCGACTGAGAGCAACTTTTGTCGGCTACCAAAGTCACCCGAGTACACTGCGATACGCCACGGACGTAGGCTGTGCTTGATGGCGAGAATTCGGCCCGATGACGTGGCAAAGATGACGTCGATCGGCTGTCGAAGTGCCATGGTATGAACCGCCCGACAGCGCGGCAAAAACAATACGGCGTACTGAGTCCAATCGGGATCACGACCGACCCCGCGTAATCGTGCGAGAAAACCAGTCGCACTCTCGATCACAAAAATAACCGGCCGACAGAGGGTGGTAGACATCAGACGCTACTGCCCAGAAAACGAATCAGGATGGGAAACGCCAGAACGATAAAGGTGCACGGAAAAATACAGAGTACCAGCGGACCCAACATTTTGACTGGGGCCTCCATCGCGGCTTTTTCGGCACGCGCAAAACGCTCATCGAGCCGCTGCGTAGACTGATTGCGCAGCACTGATGCCAAACTGCCGCCACTCGAGTCTGCCTGTATCAGAGCGGCTACCAACGCTGTGATGGCTGGTGAGTCGAGCCGCAATGAGAGGGCCCGCAACGCCTCCGCACGTGAGCGTCCGGCGCGCAAGTCGCCTTGTGCACGCAGGAAGGCACGCTTGAGCGCACTGTCGCGGGCACGCTCGGTGGTCAGTTTCAGTGCAGCGCTCAGTGCCCCACCGGCCTCCAACGACAAAGTCAGCATGTCGAGATAGCCGGGCAGCTCACGTAAAATTTCGTCCTGGCGACGCTGCATGGCCTCGCGCAAGAAAATCCAAGGTAACACCATGCCGATCACGGTCACCGAGAGGACTTGACCCAGACTCAATCCCGCAAGCCCAAGCAGCACTCCAACGGCCAAGGGGAACAACGTGGCGGCTGCCACGAACTGATGTGGTAACAACCATTCATCTAAATCGGCAGCGCGTAATTTTTGCTGCAACGCTTGCCGAAACCCAAGTGGTAACCGCGGCCCGAGCCAACTGGCTACAGGACCCACCAGAATAACGAGATAGCGATAAAGTCGTGGGACGTGCGCCGACTCCCCATCAGTGCGTGCCGTGTCTTGCCATTGACGAAAGGCCGCGACCAAGGCTTGCGAACAGAGAAACGAAGCCGCTACAACCGCGACAGTCAAAATCGCCGGAATGAGCCAATCTGCGGAACTCAGAAGCTCTAACCCTGTGACTCGGTCATTCTGCGCCACGAATACCACCCTTTACGTATCAGACGTTGATATTCACGATCCGCTTGATGAGTATGAAGCCGACGATCTCGAGCACCAGGACCACACAGATGGCCGCCCAGCCGAGCGGTTGCGTCAACGCCTGTGACATATCGTTGGGCTGCATCCACCACAAAACTGCCGCCAGAATCAGTGGCAGGGCTCCCATGATCAAACCCTGTAAACGCCCCTGTGCCGTCAAGGCTCGGATACGCTGCTCGAGTGTGATCCGCCGACGCACCGTCTGCGAATAGCGCTCGAGCGCTTCGGCGAGGCCGCTACCGAGCTCTCGGGCAATCGCAAGAGTCGCAACCAGCATCTGCGCATCGGCCAGCTGTGTTCGCACTGCAAAACTCTGCAAGGCTTGCTCTAGCGGTATACCGAGACGCTGCTCGCGCAAAACCAAGGCGAATTCCTCGCAACTTGGTGCGGGCTGATAGCGCACGACAAGTTCGATCGACTGGCCGAGCGCCAAACCCGAACGTAGCGATGAAGCCATCGCCGCAGCCACGTCAGGCAATTGCTGCTCGATGCGTAGGCGGCGCTTTGCTTTGAGATGTCGATAGAGCGCACTCGGGCCGATCAATACGAAGGCGAGCACGACGGTAGCAGCTCCCCAACCAAACCAAAGACCGGTAATAGTCGGCAACGCCAGCGCAGCCATCAAATTCCATTGAAGAAATTTTACCGGATCGATGAATACGAACAGCTCAGCGAACTCGACTTCCGTCAAGTGCGCCAAACGATTTCGATGCTCTAATGAACCCCAACGCAAGGTGCGCAACAACAGCAAGATCAGAATCACAGCAACCACTGCGACCACTGCAGCGACCGCGAGCAAACCCAGCGAAATGCCCGACGGATTCATGTCACCCCCGCAGCACTAAACGGTGCGAGATCGAGCTCGATACCAGCGCGTAGCAAATCTTCGTAAAACTGCGGCACGTGACCGCAAGCGCTAAATCGATGTGAGTCGCCGGTGAGCGCAGCGGCACCGGGTTGCTCGAGCTTGAATATGTCCTGGGTCTGAATCGTGCCTCCTACCAACCCCGCAACCTCAGTGATCCGCGTGATGCAGCGCTTTCCCGAGGACAGCCTTGCCTGGTGGACGATGACGTTCACGGAGCCTGCGATCTGCTCGCGTACCGCAGATATCGGCAGCTCTACGCCGGACATCAGCACCATGACCTCCAGACGCGAAAGCAACTCACGCGGACTATTGGCATGCACGGTACTCAAGGAGCCATCGTGCCCGGTATTCATCGCCTGCAACATGTCTAGAGTTTCGCCGCCGCGACATTCACCGACGACGATACGATCGGGACGCATACGTAACGCATTACGCACCAGATCACGGATGGTGATTTCGCCGCGTCCTTCGATATTTCGCGGCCGAGTCTCGAGCGCCACGAGGTTCTTATGGTCAAACGACAACTCTGCCGAATCCTCGATCGTAATGACCCGCTCGTGTTGCGGAATCAAACTCGACAACGCATTGAGCAGCGTTGTCTTGCCAGAGCCAGTACCACCCGAGACGATGATGTTGCGGCGATTGAGTACGCATGTTTTCAGGAACTCAAACATATCGCTGCTCATGGAACCGTAAGACACCAGATCCTGAACGCTCAGTCTGCGCCTACCAAAACGCCTGATGGTGATCGCGGTACCTTGTACTGCAAGTGGATGTAGCACCACATTGACACGTGATCCATCGGGCAAGCGTGCATCGACCATCGGTGATGCGTCATCGACGCGTCTGCCAATCGGAGCCACGATGCGCTCGACGATGCCGCGCAGAGCAAGCTCGCCGCTGAATCGGGTACTGCAGCGGGTAATCCGCCCCGCCCGCTCGACAAACAGGGTGTCGGGCCCGTTGACCATGATTTCGCCGACGTCGTCATCACGCAGCAACTCTTCCAAAGGACCGAGACCGAGTGCCTCGTCCAGCACGAAATGCAGCAACTGCTCGGCAGGTGTCGTCAATCGACGCGCTTCCTCATCGGCTAATGGACGCAGTAGGTTGTGCGCGAGCTCACGTAATTCGACGTCACCCATCGAAGCTACGTCACGCCGCCTCAAATCAAGTTGTTCGATCAGGCGCTGATGCATGCGACCGGCTGCCTGTAGCCACAAGGTTTCAGACGAATGGCAGGCTGTTTCGAGCCGAGACTCAGAAGCAACCTCAGAAAGTGCCTCTACCGGCTCTTCCTGAGTGGTCTTGACGAAACGGAAGTCACTGTCAGCCAAGCGGACAACATCCCACGGGCCAAGCGGTCCTGCGGTGACAATGCGCTCGCCGTTGACCCGGGTTCCCTGCGGTCCGCCCATATCAACGAGCCCGTATTTGCCATCGACAGACATTTCGAGTCGGGTATGTCGCGGAATGACGCCCTGCGCACCAACATGCACTCGGCAGTCATCGGCTGAACCCAGCCAGTAAACACCCGGCTCTAAAGCCACTTCCTGAATCGTCATGATCAAGCACCCTTGGAGTCGCGCGAACGCTGGATCAGCGGCTGCGGTGAGGCCTGACTTGGCGTAGTCGGCGCCGTCTCTTTGCCTGTGCGCAGGCTATCGATCCGCTCACGCGCGCGCTGCAGTGCATCTCCCTCACCCACCGCCGACTGAGCAGACGACTCGATGCGTGGTGTCAGAAATATCACGATCTCAGACTCCTCTTGTCGATGCCCGCGTACACCGAAAAGTCGCCCAACACCCGGAACACGCGAAATCGCGGGTACGCCCTCGGTATCGAGGCTACGTTGACGCTGGATCAACCCGGCGAGGACCACCGTCTCGCCGCTCCGTAAATTGATGTCGGTGGTTGAGCGACGTTTGAGCAGGCCTGGAATTCCTGCGACCCGCTGGGCATGATCGATTTGACTCAATTCAGTTTCGACCCGCATCGAGACGACATCGCTCGACTCGACCACCGGTTTGACATCGAGAATGACGCCATACTCGCGGAACTCAACATCGGTCGCTCCTACCGAGTTGATGACCGGCACCGGAATTTCCCCACCGGCAACAAAACGCGCCGCACCACCGCTGCGGCAGCTGAGGCGCGGCTCAGCGACCATCAGCGCCTCGCCGTTCTGCTCCAAGGCACGCAGTCGGGACTCGAGCGTCGTGGCAAGACCAAGATAGGCACGCGCCTTGGTGTGTGAACCCAGCGGATTGAATGCAGGCGCATACGTTTCAACTTCTTCGCCCAAAGCACGAAACCGCGAGTTGGTAACGAAGTCAGCGATGACGCCCGCACTCGGACCAGAGATGTCATCCCGCCAGCGAATACCGAGCTCACGCAAACGACCACGGCGAAACTCGACAATTTTGACATCGACATGGATCAGACTCTCCAGGCCGGGACGCGCAACGAGGTCGACGACGCTAGTCGGGAACAGCTTGGCGATACTCGCGATGCGCTCGCGCGCGCGAAGATCGAACACCTCGCCCTCTATGAGTATGCGCCCGGCAGAAACTCGCGCCAGAACGCCCTCCATGCCGCCGAGTAACTCGCGCACCTCGGTCAGTGTGGTACCGAGATTGGCCTCGGTCACCCGCAGGTTGATGCGCAGCTGGCGACCGTCGCGCAGCCAAATCTGCACCACCGTATCGCCAGCCTGCTGCCCAATCAGCACAAACTGATTGGCGCTGATGAGTGAGGCCGAGACGATCTTGCCGTTACCGACTGCAATGCGGGTGGCCTGCGCATCGACGACCTTGCTGTCGCCGACATACAGAGAGATTGACTCTGGTACATCGATCGTTGCTGCAGTAGAACTCGAGGTCAGCGCAAGGCCGAGGGCAAACACCAGAAGCCATGAAAAAAATCCCGAGCTGGAAGCTATACGCTTGATGCTAGACAACATGGGCGATGTCCTCACGATTGCGAAAGGCGGAGTCATTTGCTCGGGAACCAATGTTCCGAACGCTTGGTTTCGGCAGCACCACCCACCACAAGCTCGATGCTGTGGCCGTTGCGTTTGACCTTGGGGGTACGTACCGGTGCAGCCGGCGCTTCGGCAGATTTGTTCTTGCAGCCATCGGCTACATTCGACTTTGGCTGTAGCGCCACCGGCTCGAGATCACCTTGACCGCGCAGCATGGGAATGAGGTCGCCTGTCCGCAGTGCCAATGCCAATTGCTGGGCCTGCTCCGGTGTGACATCGAATGTCATGGTCGAATACGACACGGATCGTTCAACAGGATTACGCAGGAGCTCGTCCGCGCCACGCCGCGGATCGACTTGATATTGACCGGTAGCCAAAACCACCAGCGACTCGAGTAAGGGCGTCACACTGATGCAGCGTTCGGCCTCGAGCGCCTGCTCTTCAGCCAACAACAGATCGACTCGGTCACCCGGACGCACCAAGCCCGCCTGCGAGCTGACTTCATCAACCGGCACCGTGACCGCCCGCGTACCACCCTGCAAACGACTGGCGAGCGCTTGACCACCATGCCCGGACAATTGCGCCTCACTCAAAGCATCGCCTCGCGATAAGGAAATCAGCAGCTGCTGGCCCAGCAAAGGCTCGAGTTCAGAGGCGACAAGATGACCCGCTGGTAAAAACGCTTGTGGCATTTCGCGGCGAGCGAGGTCATCTAGCCGTAACACATGCCCAGCCGGTAAATCGCTGGCGGCTACCACCACTTCGAGCAGCGCATAACGAGCACGCCATTTCTCTTCGACTTCAGCGCGGGCCGCAACCAGGTATTTTTGCGCACCGATGAACGCCGCGACGCCAAAACCAAGCGCCACCAGAAACATTAATACTGAGGTGTTGAGCCAAGCCGGTAGCTTCATTCAGAGAACTCCTCACGTAAGTTCAAATCACCGCAAGCCAGGTATTGAAGGCATTAATGCGCCCCACGATCGAAGCGAGTAGCAAGGCGCTCACCGAGCGCCCCTCGTGCACCGGGGTCAGCAGCACCACGGCGATGAACAGCGTCAAAATTAAAAACTCTGTCATGCCTTGGCCACGATCAAAGTGATCCAGTCGCAATCGATGTCGATCAATGCGCATGACCACCCACCTGCATCACAATTCGGGCATGGCGCCCGTCGACCGTGACCACCGCCTCAAGGCGCTGTGAGCCACGCTCACTCCAAATCACGGCGCCGTCCTTGCGCACTACCCGCGGCGTCACCCAGCCAGCCGCACGCAGTGCATCGGCGATCTGGCGAATGACCACATCGACGGTGCGTTCAGTGGAGAACAAAAAAGTTTGCGGCGCCTGGCCGGAGCTTCCATGACGAACCGCGGAGAGTTTTTTCCAGTCGCTGGGTGTCCGAAGCGGTGGTAAATCAGCAGCTAACAGCGGCTGACGAAAATCACGTAAGGCGTGATGGAGCAGCGTATAACCTGGCCGTTCGGCCGGCAGTAGCGACAGGGTTTCGTGAAAGGGACCGCGCTGTCGACCGAGAACGATACGTCCACCCTCGCCGCTCCAAGATAATGGTGCTGGCCCATTGGACGACCAGCGCCGTGCAGTGGCTGTTGCGATATCCGTGGGCGTGCCGCGCTGCTCATAGCTACGAATCTTGAACGGAACGCCATTGACCACGACGGTACTCATGCGTTCGGCGCCGGCCTGCAAGGGAACCATGAAGCCGATGGTCAGCAATGTCGCTAACAACAGCGGCGATTGATAAGCCGAGCGCATCAGCAACCCTGCCTGCGCATATCTTGCGGTGTGGTTCCTGGCGTTCGATCAGGCGGCACGATGTCGACGGCAAGTCGGCCGAAACAGAGCCTGTCAAACGCCGGTTCGACGACCGAAAGAGCTGCACGCACGGGTTTTAAAGGCTCGGCTAAGGCTCGTAGCTGCCGCTGTACCGACAACGCATAGGTGTGCTGCTCTGTTTCGGGCGTTCCGGAAGAGGCCCAGGTGTCATGCAGACCGAACAAGCGTTCCTTCATGATCAGCGTGTTTGTCGTGCCGTCTGCAACAAGGAATGCCGGTAACTGCCAGCGAGTCTCAACGGAGACGACTCGCGCAGCATTACGCGCGAGGCCGAAGGTACTCTCGCTGTAAAGCTGTGCTGCCGTAACGATGTCGAAGCTGGGCTTTTCGAGACGCTCGGCCGACTCAACCTGCGCCGCGGCGGCGATCTGGATATCGACGCTGCCAACTTGCAGCGCCCAGGGCGCAGCCGGTGGTGCGCTAGCCGTACGGGCTTGAAACCAGTCCTGCAGCACATCGTCGTTGACCTGCCCTTCGGCGTGATGCGCAAGCATCAAAGCTTGACGCGTCGTCGCGATCGAGTGGTGCTGTAGATGCAGCAAGTCGGCAAGGAACAGTACGGCGTAAAGCAGCGGCACCAAGAGCACGGCCCCGATTAAGGTCTCGGTCAATGCCTGACCACGAGATTTAGACCACGTGTGAGTCATCAGCGCGGCACCGCTGCAAGCCCACTTGGCGTGCCGTCGGCCAGGGCGAGAGCCAGTTGCTCCTGGGTTCGAAGCGACGTCAAGCGCGCGCGCCAGTAAGGACTGAAGAGGCTCGGCAGTTCTCGTGCACCATCGGCTCTCTCGTCGCGTCGTTCAAACGGCGTGGTAGCCACCGACTCGGCGTACCAGTCGCGAGTCTCTTGCCCGAGCTGAACGGCTCGCCCAGACAGATCGGTAATCTCAGTAATCCCAAAGGCGTCAGCGGTACCGCGGCGAAGGTCCTGAGGCAAGCGCAAGCGCACAATCACGCGCGGCGGGTCAAAAGTTTCGCGCTGTCTCGTCGAGAGATCCCACATCGACGGCAAGCCCAAATACGAGGGCATACGCCGAATGACGCGCTCGGCCAGTCTTGAGGCCCTTGGGTTCGTGGTGTATGCGCCACCGTGCTGACCACGCAACAGCTGCGGCCGACCCGCCTCAGCACTCGCCCAGGCGACCGGTGTACGCTCACGCACAGAACCAAAGAATAAATAGCGCGGCTGGTGCACCGATAGTGCGTCAAGCCCGCGCCAAGTTTCGAAGTCAAGCAACTCGGTACCACCGCGCTTTTCGAGACGAGCGATCTGCGTACCTGGCAGAGCGTTGAGCGTGAAACGGCGATCGGAGCTGAATCCGTCCATCGAGCGATAAACGAGGTCACGCTGCCGCCAGCGAAACGCTCCACCGTAAAAACTGCTGAATGTGCTCCAATCAGCAACCCAACTTGAGATTGCGAGCTCACCCGCCTTGGAGAGTTCGTAGCGAGGGTCGATCTCGGTGATGGTCTCTCGAACGACGGCAGGAACCACAAGCGCGGTGCCTGTATGCATCATTCTCTGGGCGCCAGCCAGCGTGTAAGTCAACGCAGTCGAATAGCTCTCAAAGATCGCAAGACTCGGCTGTAGCCCGGCATCGAGGACGGTCCAGACCCGCTGCAGGGTCATCATGGCGGAATTCAAATATGGGACCCAAGAGGTGACGAGCGCAGCAGCAGGTAACAGGCGAGCCATGTAAGCAGACCACGAACGCAAGCTGACCGACTGCGCGATAGCCACCTCGTTGGCGATCATCGCCCGACTGGTATACGCGTCGAAATTAAGTGCGCGGGCCTGCCAGACAGCGCCGCTCAATGCCGCTGCGTCAGCAGCATTGGCGAGACGCTGTTTTTCAGATACGGCCGCACCCACATCAACGGTCCACCATAAAGCAGAGAGCAGCGCAGCGAGCAGCACCAGCAGTACGGCCAGAGCTTGACCGCGCTGCGTATGGGGCGCTTTGCGATGGGGTACGGCGTACATGGAGGCGATTACTTCTCGTAATCTTTCAGTGATTTCGAACTGGCTTGCTCGTTGGCCTTTGACCGACCACTTGTAACCAGTGAGCGGCCCGAGGCGTTCTGCTCGCCCGACAACGCCACTGCCGCGACTGACGTTTGACCGCGCAGGACGTCACCAAACGCGGTGTAAACGCCGATGGCAGCGACCGCGATCAAGGCGACAACAATGATGTATTCGGTCATGCCTTGACCTCTGGTATTGCGGGCGCCAGTAGCAAGGCGAATGGATAAATTTTTCATGAGTGATCTCCCGGGAAAATGGGCTGGGCCAGTGGGGTCCGACGAGCGGCTGGGCGGCAATTGCAAACGAGTCATCCCTCCTCGTCAGTCGCCGAATCACGGCGAAACCGGGGTTTTCACCGCAGCTTGGGTATTTGCTGGTGAGCCGCAGAGTTACGAGACGGATATATGTTGTAATGCGCTCTTATGTACATTTTGGAGAGGCGAAACATGCGCCGCGGACTACTGCTCGTTGCCGGATTTTTCAGCTTGACTCTCTGCGCGAAAGCCGACGAGGGAATGTGGACTTTCGATAATTTCCCGAGCGCTCGGGTGGCTGAGCAGTACGGTGTACGAATCGACCAGCCTTGGCTTGATCGGGTGCGCGCTGCGACCGTGCGATTGGCCGGCTGCAGTGCATCATTCGTGTCGACTCAAGGTCTGATCCTGACCAACCATCACTGCATAACCGCCTGCCTTGCCGAGAACTCCAACAAGGAGAAGAGTCTGCTGGACGACGGTTTCTTGGCGCGCAACACCGAGCAGGAAATCAAATGCCCGACTCAGATTGCCGATGTCTTGGTGGGCATGGAGAACATCACTGCCGAGGTCGAAGCCAGCACTGCCAACCTCGATGACCAAGCAGCCAACGAAGCGCGTAAGCGCAGCTTGACGGCGCTCGAACAGGCCTGCGAACAGCGTCATCAGCAAAAATGTCAGAGCGTCTCGCTCTACAACGGCGGGCAGTATTTTCTTTATCGCTACAAGCGCTACACGGATATCCGCCTGGTTTTCGCCCCCGAGGCCGGAATCGCCGCTTTCGGTGGCGACCCGGACAACTTCCAGTTCCCGCGCTGGTGTCTCGACATGGCTTTCCTGCGCGCCTATGAAAACGGTAAGCCGGTGCGAATCGATGCGCCGCTACGGATCAACTTTGCAGGTGCGGCGCCGGGTGAATTCGTGCTGGTCTCGGGTCATCCCGGTTCGACAAATCGACTGCTGACCGTATCGCAGCTGCAGAAGCTGCGCGATAACGACCTACCACCAGCACTGCTACGCAGCAGCGAGCTGCGCGGGCGCTACATTCAGTTTGCCAAGACGAGCGATGAGAATCGCCGCATCGTCGATGAGTCCTTGAGCGGCCTCGAGAACGGCATCAAGGTGCGGCGTAAACTGCTTGACGCACTGCTCGATGAAAACATGATGAACGACAAACGGCGCGCGGAATCCGAACTACGCGCCGCTGTGGCCAACGACCCGAAGTACGCCGCGCTCGGCGACCCATGGGCCGACATCGAGCGCGCCAACCAACGCGCCCGCGAACTCGGCGACGAACTCACCTTTATCGAGGGCGCTGCCGGATTCAATAGTCGCTTGTTCCGTTACGCGCGCAGTCTCGTGAGAGCTGCCGCCGAACGTGACAAGCCGAGTGCCGATCGCTTGCGCGAATATACCGACACGGCGTTACCGCGCCTTGAGCAGCAAATGCGCGCCGCGGTGCCGTTGTACCCGGAGATGGAGCAACTGACTCTATCGTTCAGCCTCGAGCGCATGCGTGAATGGCTAGGCCCAGATGACAGCACGGTGCGCATGCTGCTGGCGAGTGACTCGCCAGACAGCTTGGCTCAACGATTAATCACTGAGTCGACGCTCGGCGACCCCGCAACGCGCGTGGCGCTGTGGAGTGGCGGTCAAACTGCCATTTCCGCCTCAAGCGACCCAATGATCGGCCTGGCTCGGCAGCTCGATGAGCGCGCGCGACGCATTCGTAAACTTTATGAAGATGAGGTCGAGGCACCGATCAGTGTGGCCGAAGCCAAGATCGCAAAATTGCGCTTCGAGATCTACGGCACTGCCGTTTACCCCGATGCCACATTTACCCTGCGCCTGAATTACGGCACCGTGCAAGGATGGCGCGAGCAGGGTCGGGATATCGAGCCCTACACTGTGCTTGCCACTCTTTTTGATCGCGCCACAGGACAAGCCCCGTTTGCCATTCCGCAGAGCTGGCTTGCGGTACGCGATCAGCTCGATTTGAACACACGCTTCAACTCGTCGAGCAACAACGACATCGTTGGTGGAAACTCAGGGAGCGCCCTGCTTAACGCCAAAGGAGAGGTCGTCGGGTTGATGTTCGACGGCAACATACACTCCATTTCCGGTTCCTACTGGTTTGACACCGAAAAGAATCGCTCGGTAGCCGTTCACCCGGCGATCATGCTCGAGGCCTTGCGCAAGGTATATCGCGCAGATCAGTTGTTGCGCGAACTTGGCACACGCTAAGCGGGCGCGCAGGCTCGTGCTTTAAAGCTCACGGGAGTCGGTACGGAGCAAGGTGTCATCCAGTGTGGCGAGAAATTCGAGCGCATTCATGGCACGCGGTAATTCGTAGCGATAGAAATAGCGACACGCGGCAAGTTTGCCGCGATAAAACTCGTGATCGGCATGCTCGACCGGCAGCGTTGACAAACGAGTAGCAGCAGTGCGGGCACGCTCCAACCAGCGCCAGGCAACGGTGATGATCCCGATGGCATCAAGGTAGAGCGTCGCGTTGGCGAGCGCGAGTTCCGCCTGGCCGCTTTTGAGAGTCGCAACCAACTCCGCCGTCACCTGCACGGCCTTGCGTCGCGCCGCAGATAACCCGTCGGCTTCAGTGCGCAAATCGACAAACGACTCTGCGGCACGCTCACTCTGCTGCAGACGATCTTGCCAGAGCACAAATGCAGCGCCTTCTTGCATCGCGACCTTGCGACCGAGTAAATCGAGACCATGGATGCCATAGGCACCCTCGTGAATGTGGTTCAGCCGGTTGTCACGATAGAGTCGCTCGAGCGGCAGATCGCGTGTGTAGCCTGCTCCGCCTGCCACCTGAATAGCGAGCTTGTTGGCCTCGAGCGCATATTCAGCGGGCCAGCTCTTGGCGATGGGCGTCAAAAAGTCGAGCAGTAGGCCAGCATCGACACTCGTAGCCTGAGTCGGAAGCCGCAGTTCATCGACCAGGCGTGCGCAATAGAGCACAAGATCAAGAGCGCCTTCGACCCAGGCCTTCTGCGCGAGGAGCATGCGCTTGACGTCGGCGTGCTCAACGATCGGGATTTGCGCGACACTCGAGCGCGCAGCAAGCGATCTACCCTGTCGGCGTTCGCGCGCATAAGCCAATGAATATTGATAACCGGCAAAGCCTATCGCTGCCGCCGAAAGACCGACGGTGACTCGCGCTTCGTTCATCATCAAGAACATGTAGTTCAGTCCTTGATGTAGCTCGCCAATGAGCTCACCGACACAAGGTTCAGCATCGCCAAAGGCTAACGCCGTGTTCACGTGGGCGCGCCAACCCATCTTGTGATTAAGACCCACGAGCGACACGCCATTGCTCCGACGCGCGGCCGAATCTGTAAAACGAGGTACCAGAAACAGCGAGATTCCCTTTACGCCAGGCGGGGCATCAGGCGTGCGCGCCAAAACCAAATGCACGATGTTCTCGCCAAGCTCGTGTTCGCCACCCGAGATCCACATCTTCCGGCCGCGCAGCAAATATCGACCATCGTCTCTGCGAGTAGCGAGCGTTGAAATATCAGCGAGCGACGAGCCGGCATGCGGCTCCGACAAACACATCGTGCCAAACACGCGCCCGGCAAGCATCGCAGGAACCCAAGCAGCGCGCTGTGTGTCGCTGGCAAAATGCAGCAACAAATTAGCCGCGCCTTGCGTGAGCAATGAGTAGCTGTAGAAGCCCACATTGGCCGCCGCAAAAATACTGCCGCAGGCTTGTGAGAGCGTAAACGGCAATCCAGACCCACCATACTCCGGCGGAAATGCCGTACCCAGAAAACCTGCTTCGGCTAGCGCCCGCTGTGCAGCAGCTGTCTCAGCGGGCAACACGACGCGACCGTCGACCCACTGCGGCTCCTCAATGTCCGCTTTGGCGGCCTGAGGCGCAAAAGAATTGGCAGCGATATGCGCGGCTGCTTCGAGAACGGCAGGCGCCAGTTCCGGACCTTCCGGCCACATGTGCTGTAGCCCTAGAACGTCAAACAGGTCGAACTGCAACTCGCGCAGCGGTATGCTCATGCTTCGATTATAGGCTGCCAAGGGGCGCTCGCCGATGAACGATTACATTTTCAAGCCCGCTGCGATCGCAAGCGGACGTATCTCCGATTCAAGCGCGCTGTTTCCGGTCCATAGAATCTACTGTGTCGGGCGCAACTACGCTGACCATGCCAAGGAAATGGGATCAGACCCCACTCGCGAGCCGCCGTTTTTCTTCTGCAAACCTGCCGATGCGGTCATTGCCGACACCGCGGCTCTGCCCTATCCGCCCCACACCAGTAATCTGCATCATGAAATCGAACTGGTCATTGCGCTGCAGTCAGGCGGTCGCAACCTCGATGCTGACGCCGCCCTGCACACCATCTACGGCTATGCGATCGGCATCGACTGGACGCGACGCGATCTGCAGAACGAAGCAAAGAAGAACGGTCGCCCTTGGGAAACGGGCAAAGCCTTCGATCACAGTGCGACCCTCGGCCCGATTCACCCGCGCGCTCAAACCGGTCCGCTACAGCGCGGGCGGATCTGGCTGTCCGTCAATGACGCCTTGCGCCAAGAGGGCGACATCGGCGAGATGATCTGGAACCCGCTCGAGATCATCAGCGAACTTTCAAGCCTGTTCGAGCTTTGTGCCGGTGACTTGATCTATACCGGTACACCGGCCGGGGTGGGCGCAGTGAATCCGGGCGATCTCGTCGAGGCCGGTATCGCGGGGCTCGGCAGTATCGCAACGCGAATCATTGGCGACTGATACCGCGGCGCCGGGATTGGTTTGTGATCGGCAATATTTGATCAAAACCCAAACAGAAACGCTTCAGGCGCCGTTGCAATCAGCACGGCAAGCATGGCGGAAAAAAGCGCCACTAGAAGCAGTGCGATCCCGAGACGCGACGAGGAAATTTCATCGTCGCCAGAAACCTGCACGCGCGACTTACGGCCACTGAACATGGGCCTAAGCAGGTCCTGGCGTTTGTAGAGCTGATAGAAAAACACCGCCACAACATGCAAAGCGATCGCGAGCCACAGCAGATCGAAGATCTGCTTGTGCAGGGTTGTCAATCGATCGCTCATTTCGCCGCTGACATAACCGAACAAGGGGCCGGTCTGGAAAATCTGATCGTTGGCGAAAAGCCCAGTGACCGCTTGCGCTAAAAGCAGCGCCAACATGACGACGATCATCCAGGCGCCGAGTGGATTATGGCCAACCGACGGAGCTGAATGGCGGTCAAATAGCCCTCGCGCGTAGTTCAACACCGTCCGCGGGCCGCGCAAGAATGCACTGAAGCGAGCATGACGCGTACCGACGAAGCCCCAAGCGATTCGCGTGATCGTCAAGATCAATACCGTGTAACCCGCGCGCACATGCCAAGCAAACCAGTCGCCCTCGATTTCACGCGTCAGCCAAGCGACAAACACGGCTAGTACAAGACCCCAGTGCATCAGCCTCACGGGCCAGTCCCAAATCAGCGCTTTACTCTCAAAGTGATTCATGTCATTTGGCTCGCGCAACAAACCCAACCACGACCGCAGCCATCAGCAGTGTCGGAACCCATGCAAGCAACATGGGTGGCCCGCCGAAAACCAATGCGCCACTTTCGAGCATACGTTGCAATAAAAAAAATCCAATTCCAAGCACCAGACCTGTCGCGACGCGGGCACCCGCTGCAGCAGCGCGCAGCGAACCAAAGACGAAGGGTAACGCCAGCAGCACAGCAAAAAAAATTGCGACAGTGCGAGCTATTCGCGACCACATCGCAAACACGACCTCGTTCGCCACCAGACCGTTACGTTCGAGATGCTGGATCATGCGCAGCAACGCCAAGGTTGGCAGCTGCCTCGGAGAGCTCGCGGCAATACCGATGAACTCTGCGCTCAAGCGGGAGGCCAGAGGCTGGCTCGCCGCACGCAAGCTCGTTACCCGATCATTTTCATAGCGACTCTCAACGTACTGCTGCAGTACCCAGCGCCCGTCCGTGCTGGGCTCGGCCGCAACCGCCTGTCCGATCGACTCCAGCCGGTTGTTGTCACTCAGTTCGTAAATCGTCATGCCCGGCGGACGACCGGCACCCTGCGAACGCTCAACGTTAACGATGAGGTTACCGTCGCGAATCCAGCTGTCGCCGTATGAGGCGACACTGACGTCGGCGAGCTTGGCCAGCGCCTTTTGCTGACGTGCGATTTGCTGCAGCGGCGGCGCCAACCATTCTCCAAGCCCAATGGCCAGGAACACCAACAACACCCCGGCGGCGGCAACGCCGCGTGCGATGCGCCAAATTGACAGACCCGCCGCACGCATCACGGTCAATTCGCTGCCGCGAGCTAGATTTCCAAGACCCACCAACGCGCCAATCAATGCACTAATCGGCAGCAGATCCCAGACCTGTTGTGGCAACGACAAGAGCACATAGCGAGCGGCCTGTAGCGCGCCGTAGTTGCCAACACCGATATCGTCCTGCTCACCGAGCAAGAGAAACAAAGTGCCAAGCGACAGCAATACCAACGCCACGAGCGCTACGCCGGTCAACACCGTACGCATCACGTAACGATCGAGCGTGCCCAGTAAGGGACTCATGAACCCACGACCTGATGGCGCCACCGCGCCAGGCGCCTAGGCAGCCAAAGAATACCCAGCATGACCATTACTACTAGGGCATGCACCCACCAAAGTCCCAGCGCCACAGGCACAGTCTCTTTTTCCAGCCACACGCGCGCTGTTGATGCCAGACTGAAATAAATAAAGTACAACGCTATGGCCATCCACATCCGAGCGTAGCGACCTTGCCGAGGACGCAGCTTCGAGAGTGGCACAGCCAACACCGCAAGCAGCAACACCATGAGTGGCGCGACAAAACGCCACTGCAGCTCCGCGCGCGCGAGTGGATCATTAGCGCTCAGCAACTCAGCCATGCTCCAAGCCTCAACTTTGGGCGTCGCCGAGATCTCGGTAGGCACTCGGATCGGGATCACGTTTTCCGCAAATCGCAAAATACGAAACTCGGCGCTGCCCGGAACACCCTCGTGTCGTTCGCCGTCATAAAGGGTGACGATGTGCAATTGACCGTCAGCTGAAATTTCGTGACGCGCTCGATCGGCCAAAGCCACCTCGTGACGGTCGCCCCGCGCGCGTTTGACGAATACTTTTCGCAACTCGCCGCTGTCGTCAATTGACTCGGCGTAGAGCACCGTCGAACCACCGAAACTTCGGAATCGGCCGGGTACAACAGGCGCAAACTCACCAGCCTGCATGGCACGCTGGCGCAACTGTTGGATGTCACCGGCAGCTTGCGGCGCAAAATGCAAAGTCAGCACGGCAACCAGCGCTGCCAAGACCAACGCCAACAGCAACACCGGTCCGTACACGTAGCGCGAACGAACCCCGCAAGCCTGCACCGCCGTCATCTCGCTGTCGTGGTAAAGCCGCCCGAAGGCGAGCATGACACCGAGCATCAAACCCACCGGCAGGAGCACCGAAACATTCTGTATGGTTCCGAGCGCGACGAGCTCGAGAACGGCCCCGGGCGGAAACCCCTGCTCTGCCGCACGCCCGAGGACAGCGGCCAACTGATTGGTCAGCAGTATCACGAGCAGCACGCCCGTCACCGCCAACCAGCTGGCACAGGTTTCTCGGAATATGTAGCGCGAGAGTGTCGGGATCACGGCCAGACCTTGCGGAAAACGCTAGAATGTTACGTTACTTGTTCGATCAGGTGGTGGCTCGCATTGAGCACCCCTGCAGCCTGTGGAGACCCTGATGAAAATCGAAATTCTCGCATCCAGCCCCGCCTTGGCCCAAACCGATTGCCTCGTGGTCGGTGTTCACGAAGGTGGAAAGTTGAGCGCAGCCGCAGCCGCCGTCGATCGCAAATGCGCGGGCGCCCTAAGCAAGCTACTTGCCCGCGGTGATTTTCCGGGCCGTCTCGGCGAGACCATGTTGCTCCCGGGTTTCCCGCGACTCAAAGCCGCCCGTCTGTTGCTCGTCGGCCAAGGCGCTGCGGATGTGTCGCGTCGTAATTGGCGCAAGGCGCTGCTTGCAGCGGTCGGAGCACTCAACAAGACGCGCGTTGCAAGCACAGTCATCGCCTTGACTCGGCCGGCACCGCGCGAACTCGACGACTACCTATACGGTCGCTCGGCTGCCGAAGCGATTCACGCCGCGCTGTATCGCGTCAACGATTTGAAGTCGGGCAAGAAGCCTGCCACGGCACCACTTGCACTCATCAAACTCGCAAGTCTGAAGCCAAGCGCTGCAGCGACGGTACGTCGCGGCATTGCACACGGTGTTGCCGCGGGTCACGGCGCGCGCATCATGCGCGATCTCGCCAATTTGCCAGGTAACGTTTGTACGCCGAGCTATCTTGCCGAGCAGGCGCGCGAGCTTGCCGAGCGCCATGAGCGCCTGAAGCTGCGCATCCTCGATGAGAGCGAAATTCGCGCCGAAAAGATGGGCTGCTTCTTGGCTGTTACACAAGGCAGCGATCAACCGCCTAAATTCATCGTCTTGGAGTACAAAGCCCCTAAAGCGACTCGTGCGCCCGTCGTTCTGGTCGGCAAA